>Ga0302120_10000118_pt1 | contig 31285 bp, 23 predicted proteins | sample AG5_Bottom_MG_FD_203118 | JGI IMG/M metagenome (GOLD analysis project Ga0302120, IMG submission 203118) | Marine microbial communities from Western Arctic Ocean, Canada - AG5_Bottom | ecosystem: Environmental > Aquatic > Marine > Oceanic | place: Canada: Western Arctic Ocean | collected 2017-10-01 | reverse complement strand
TGTTCCGTATAGAAAAAAAACAAGCATAGCGGCGCTTACTGCCCGGGTATCTCGGCGGATGATTCCTGATATGAGAATGTAAATCGCTAGTCCATAGACCAATCCGCTGGCGCCGATGTGCAGGGGTGGTCGCCCGAACAGCCAAACTGCCAAGCCTGGGCCCAGGTAGACTGCCGGTATAACTTTAAGCGATGAATGTGGGTACAGGTAGAGCATCCCAGTCCCCAAGACCAACAGTGGCAGTGAATTTGAAATCAAGTGGGAAAAGTCTCCGTGCAGAAGTGGTGCAACCAGAACTCCAGGCAGACCTGGAAGCGAGCGGGGGCGCACACCGAAACGGGTTAACTCCATTTCCAATCCCCAGTCCAGCAATGTAACAACCCAGAGCAAGGTTACGAAATACAGGGACACCTTGAGAGCCAGGCGGAAATTTCCCTGGGCGCGTTCGGATTTGTTATAGGCAGGATCGGGGAGATTAAGCTGCATTACAGTCGCTTGTTGACATACGAGTTCGCTGTCGACACATTGATGGGCGATTAAAAAGAACCTTGAAAAAGCCGAAGCTCATCCGTCCTTCAGGGTTCTTTATATCCCCAACAATTAAGGAAACCAAGAATTGTGGAACAACGCATTGTTCCATCCTTGATACCATGCCGAACTTGTCCACTGCGACGCTTGACCCCGGATGTTCATCCTACTAGGTTTCGCGTTATTCTACCGGGTCAACGGGAGTGATCTCTGGTTGCATGCGGTATCTTTCACTCCAGGGTGAGTATTTCGCTGTGATGCACTCGAACCTAGACGTGGACTGTGTCGAGCATCATCTGAAAGACCTGCTTGAAGGGGCGGTCACGGCGTGGGACGCGGTGCTTAGGCCACTTTTGCCTAAACGGCGGTTCCCGTAGTCGCGGGGGTATATCCACCGCCCCCAGGTGGCACAACTGGTCACCCACTCTGGAGGGCTATGATGATCGCCAGGTGCCGCATCTGACCACTTGATGGGGGGTATCTAAGGGGATCTTTTGATCAGCCTTGCGAAGACGCCGCATTCTAGTTCATGGTTGACCGAGAGGATTGGTGCCCAATACAAAGAAGTGAATCCACAAAAGTAGGGTTTAAGGATGAGGGGGTCGATGACTCGCCCGTCCTGATCGCAGACTTGTGTAGAGGCACCAATGAGCGCTGATCTGGCACAGGTGCCTTTGAACCATTTATAATCAACCCGGGCGAGAAGCTTTTTGTAGGGTGTTTTGTCTTTGAGTAAATATGGCTTTTGTGCCATGGTGGCCGTAGTTCAACTGGGAAAGCGTCGTGTTCGCAATACGAAAATTTACAGTTCGATCTGCCCAGACTCCACCAACCTTTCCTTTCGCCACCCGCACATGCCCGAAACACTTGCTTAGTCAGATAGCGCAACCAACCATTGTCCTATAGAGAAAAAAACCGGGCCAACCGGACCTTCGGCAGGATACTGGCACCGGCTCTTTTTCTTCTTGCCATTACCTCTTATCCGGTCACAGGCTCTGCTGGTGATATGGATGGATCACGCGCCTCGTTCCTTCTTGATTTCTCGATTAGCGAATCAAGCTTGAACTACCTTTCCTACGAAATGACGGATCGCAAGCGAAGTCAATTTAGACAACGCCTTAGCGCCCTTGGCGATACCCACATTTATCTTTACACCCAGAACGGTGCCAACGATTTTATGCCGGTGGGTTATCGAAGCTGGTTCCGGGATAAACTGGTTGAGCTTAATGCGTCAGGTCTGAAACCTATCCTGTGGTTAACGCCGGATGATTCACCAAATATCACCGATAACATTCCAGCGTGGCAGTATCATGTTTCCACAGTGATCGGAAATCTCGATGATCAGGTATCCGGCTATGTTCTTTGCCTTGAGTGTGACGAGTACTGGGATGGCGCTACGGTGACCACCTTGTTGAACTGGGTAAAAGGAAAAACATCAAAACCGATTGGAGTTCACTTGTCTCCGGGCACAGGCGGCGTAAACTTGGATCCGACCTACTATGCCGGGGCGGACTATATTTTCCTCCAGCTCGGATTCACCCATGGAGAGTTCGGATACGAGGGTGTTTCAATCGAGGAGAAAAAAGCAATTCTGTTGGAGGCGCTGAATCTTGGGATACCAATCATTGCTGCGGAGTACTCCCTAGACTCTGATTCAGCCGAAGCAAAGGCCTTTGGAGACTGGGCCTGTGAGAACGGGGCTGTGGGCACCGGAAACGGGCGCTCGATCACTGCCTGTGGTCAATCTTCCAGCACGGAGGAAGATTTTCTGACAAAAAACAGTGGCGTATTCGCAGCCGTCGGAATTGCGATTGCCGCGGTGTGGGTGACATCAACGTTCTCAATCCCGATCACGATGCAGGCGGTCGACGAGTTTTATTACCTCAGTTTTGAAAAACAAATCAACGATGCCCATACGGTTGGGTTAACGTATGGTGAGGACGGTACGGTAGTACTGAACTACCGTTTTTCGTTCTAGCACCGATTGATTCTGAAAGCATCACACTGATCAGAAATTTTGCGTGGACAGTGACGGCTATTCAACCCTGACTAGGGCGCACTATTTCTTCGGGCCACCACCAGATGGGTTTGGTATTCCACGGTGCTTCTTTCATGCACCCGTGTAAACCAGGGAACCTGCGCCGAAGCACCAACAACCTCAAGCTCGCGTAATGAGACGGGCAATGCACCGGGTGTCAACAGTGCCTGTACGATGCTTGCGCTGTCACCTTTGTTTTCACCCCGTTGCGAATGACCACCTAACCACCCCTCAACCGGGGTTGCCGCGGGAGACCAGTCGTAGGGTGAGCAGGCAACTACCGATCCACCTTGGATGAGTATCTTTTCGATGACCTGCAACAGAACCAATGGCGCAGAAATGCAGTCCAGAATATTCAAAGCAGATATAAATCCGAAAGTCTCCGACGAAAATGGAAGGCACAGAGCGTCGCAACACCAAAAATCAACATTGTCCGCACAGCTGAATTCAACGGGAAATTCACGTCGTTCGTACACTAGGCCAACCTGGCGTTCAGGATAAACTGCCTGACCCTCCCGAAGCACTCGTGATGCGACGCGCAACATCGAGAAATTCAGATCAACACCGAGCACCAGATCCTGTGTGCGCCCGGCAATCTCGAAGGAGGTGCGCCCCACGGCACAACCAAGATCAAGTGCGATCCCACTGGGAGTGGCGCCCATCAGTTCAAACCCTTTCTGAAGGCACCTCAGCGAAGAGCCAGGCCTGTGTCCAGCTTTGTCGCTCAATATATCCGGCCCAACCGTGCCTACTTGCGCAGTCAGATCCGGGTTGAGATCTCCATAATGATCCCACGCATAGGTGCTCAGCGCTTGTTTCATTGAATCAAACGCGCTGCCCGGCCCCGCCGCATCTGAGATGAGGCTTTCGAGTTCAACCGGAAGATCGTCCCGCGCAATCAAATGCAGTAGGTTCGTTTCAATCTGCCCGCGCACATTCGAATGGATAATCGGAATGCCATCTATAATCGGATATTCCATCTGACACTGCGCATCGCTGCACTGCAAAATCCCAGCGATAAGGTCGTTACCGGATTGTTCTACCTTGCGGGCTATTTCGAGCCGCGGCTCACCTCGGCCCAAGACACGACAAAGCGGGCAGACCGGTGCAAGCTGGTCAAAATGAGTTAATTTCATTATCAGCCAATCATCACAGTTGGGCACCCGGGTGGCATTACCTGGCCCGTAGGACTGGGTATGGGTGCAACACACGTAGGATGTGACGACATATCCTGGACACGAGCCGCAGGCATACCGCCGACCAAGACTGTTGCTGAACCAACAGCGATCAGGCCGGGGCCGCCCGGAACACATCCCGGTAATACGCAAGGAGCCGTCTGATCCAATACCCGGGCTGCGGGCATACCCCCGATCAAGACCGTTGGTTGCCCCGAAACAATAGCCAAGGGAAGGGCCGGGTGTGGCATCGGTGTCGGCACCGGGGCCGGTGGGTGAATAGGCGCATGACAATGCGGCGCGGTCTGCAGGACCATATCTCCGGATCGGGCGGCTGGATTTCCCATAATTACGTGTCTTGTCGTCCTTGAATCTTGTCGTGGGCGACGGCTACACCCAGCGATGCTGCAGATTCAAGCAAAGACAGGCCTCGAATACTGTCCATCGGCACGCCGTGCCCTTGCAGATAACAAAGCCCCATCCAGTACAGTCCATCCGGATGTCCTTGGTCTGCTGCCAGTTGCCACCATTTTGCCGCCTCAATCTTATTCACGGGAACCCCATCACCAAAGAAATGGCAGGCCCCCAAATTATGCTGGGCCGCTGAATCCCCCTGCGCGGCGTTCTCAGCCCACAACGCAACCGCCTCTTGCTTATCAACCCCAAGGCCATCGCCGCTGAGGTAGGAGCCGGCCAACGCGTTCTTAGCCTGAGTGTGGCCGCTTTGCGCAGCCTCAGACCAGAGTTGAAGCGCCGCACTCATATCCTTTGCAACACCGTCGCCGCGACGATAGCAGTTTGCCAACGCACACTTGGCGTCCAGGTTCCCCTGATCGGCAGCCTGCTGCCAACACCGGACCGCGGTACGCTTATCCCGAATTACACCCAAACCGCTGAAATAATGAAGTCCCAATTTCAACAACGCCCGTGCATCACCCGATTGGGAACTGGCACGACACCAGAAAAAACTCTTTTCAAGGTCTTGCTCAACACCCTCCCCCACCGCGTAAGCGCCAGCCAATGCCTGCTTGGCATCAACATCGCCCTGTTCTGCTGCCTTGACCCAGTAATCGACAGCCAGGGTCTTATCGACTGACATGCCCTGGCCAACGAAATAGCAGACCCCCAGCCAGTACTGCGCCTTGATATGTCCGTCAGCTGACGCCTCCTGCCAGAGTCGTGCCGCCCGATCTACATCAGTTTTAAATCCACCACCGGGCCAGTAACCCGTACCCAGGGCAAATCTGGCCTCGGTATGATCAAGCGTAGCAGCACTAACAAGCAGATCTTCGGCTTTAGCCGTATCAATCGTAACGCCGTCGCCGCGCAGATAACACAACCCGAGCAAACACCCAGCGTTCGGATTACCCTCGGATGAGGCCTTCTCCCACCAGAGCACTGCCTGCTCGAACGACTTGGCAACGCCCCTTCCGGTCGAAAAGCAAATCCCCAGTTGCACCTGAGCCTCCCCATGCCCGGCCTGTGCTGCACGTTCTATCCACTGTACTGCGTGTGCTGTACTAGTCGAGATACCAGTGCCATCAAGCAGGCACTTCCCGTAACGGTACTGGGCTTGCGGAAAATCTGCATCCGCTGCCTTTTTCCACCAAAGCACAGCTGACTCACGATCCAGAGATACCCCTTTACCATAGAAGAAACTTGACCCCAGCGAACATTGCGCCGCGGTGTGATCCTGTTGAGCTGCCTGGCGCCACAACTCGTAAGCCCTCTGTGGGTTTTCTGTTACCCCGCGCCCCTCAAAATAACAAGCTCCGAGCGCGTGTTGCGCATCTGCATCATTGTGTTGGGCTGCCAGACCCCACCAGTACGCGGCCAGGGCCAGGTTGCGGGTGACACCTTCGCCTTCTGCGTAGCAATCGGCGAGGTTGTATTGGGATTCGAGGTGGCCGGCTTCTGCGGCCCGGCGCCAAAGAGAAGCGGCCTGGCAGTAATCTTCAGGGGTCTTGCGCCGGAAAAACTCCCAAGCCTCCTGAAACCATTGGTCCAGGGTTTCCGACGAAGGTGCCAGGTCATCCAACACTCGATTAAGCAACCCGACGGCGCGACGTTCACACACCGACAGGGCCTGCCCTGTGCTTACCGGAAGATAATTTGAGTCTCTCATAGTCCGCTCAAGCAAAGATCAGGTGACTCAGATCGACGCCGCTGTCATTCTATCAATTTCCTCGTGGAGCCGGCGCTCCTGGTCGATAAAATACACATCCCAATCATCGTACTCTTCGAGAACCCGCCAGTCATCAGACAACAGTATGCCACGCACCTCATCGGCCTTGGTGCACGCTGCTTTTCTCAAACGATGCAGCATGTCCATATGATCGTCCTCCGACAGCGACTCACCAATATCACCCCCGCCCAATCCCTCAGTAGTGATGGTCTGTACAATTTGTCGCAACTGATCAATATCACCGGCTCGGTAGGCCGCCGACAACTCCTGAAACAATACGGTTGCTCTGCCCTGTAACTCCTCACCGACCCGATCCGGGTGACAAAGCAGCGACCCTTTCTTGTATAGCCCCTTCAACTCCTCTTGGGATTCAGTCGGCAATACACAAGACGCAGTTTCACTGACCGCCTGATCCATATTCTCTGCATAATCTTCATACTCGCGACCAAATCTGTGATAGCGTTTAGGGTCATCCCCTGGCGTCCCGGGGCGAAACTGATCCCGCTTAATTTTCAGGAAACGCTCCACTACGGCGCCAAGACGCCTGAGTTTTCGCTGCTGAAAGCTGCTGAGAACACCTTCTATCTCAACATGGTAATCCAGATAGGAGCGCAACTGAAGCGTTCGCAGTTCTTTCTCTTTTTGCGCTAAGGAGAAGCCGGGTGATTCCGGATACACCACAAGACGGGTGCTTTGTGAATCGGCTGTCTGTACACGACTATCTGCTGCCAACAAAGATGAATTCCCCGCCTTGGCCAACAAGGCTTCCATAGAATCGCTACGCGCCTTATCAAACTCAATAAGGAAAAGGTCTTTATGTGCTACCGAGGTACCCGATTTCCAGGCAAACCGGCCGAGCACTGCCTTTCGCTGATCAATCAATACCAACTTGCTTTCGTCCGTGGGCACTGTCCAGGCCGGGAACACAACGCTGTGCCCCGCCCCATTTTCGGTGAACTCCTTGCGCCCAAAACCTTTTTTGACTGATAAAGATCTTTCTGAACTGGAGCCACGCTCCAGCAAAACGATGTGAACACCCGCAGCCTCCCGCTCAGCCAGCAGCGCCTGAAAACCTGGGTCTGAGATGCTCTCACCCACCAGAATCAAAGAGTGAACGGCGCTTTGAATTTCCTCGACCAGGGTGGCGCCGAGATTGTTGAAATACGGGAGAACCTTAGGTGGATCCATTTCGCAATTGGATTGACTGGCGCTGCTACCCATCACTGGGGCCGAACACTCTAGACCGCGCATTGAGGCGCATGCGAAATCAACTCCTGTAATACGGTAGCCGAGACGCAAACGGGACAATGCCGGATCTACAGCCCCAACAGAGAGCCTTTCTGATAACGAACTCAGTCTTGCGTCTCAGCATCGGTCAGGCGTGCCATCCATTTGCTCCAAAATCCGGAGAGCTCGGGAAACATAGATTCATCTTCTTCGCTGCGTTTCAGATCATCCCATGCAGGCTCGACAGGGTGGGTTGAGTGTATCTCCCATGACGCGCTCTCATCTGGATCGCCCGGGGCCGTGTTAAACCACAGCATATTGGGGCAGGCGTGTGCTGTCACATTCTGTGGTGTCGGATTGGTTGGGTACTGACGACTGACAAACATTCTCCCGGTAAAGTAGGTGCAGTGAAACTGGGTGGCCAGGCGAATAAGATGGGCAAACTCGTCCGGCGTGATCGGATCACGAACGCGGAACTTGCCAATTCCTTTTATATAAATCTCTTTGTTGTCGAGGTACCGTGATTCGTGTTCGGATATCTGCTGCAAGCTGACCGGCTCCTCTTCCCCAACCAGTACTTCACTGTTCGTGATCAACAGCACTACCCAGCCCAACACTATCAAACCCAGAAACCTTCTCATGATCCGCCTCTTTGTCCCGCGTGTAAAAAATGATACCTCTGACGAAGCCTGTCCAATGCCTATTGGATTGTCAGTTCCAACTCCTTTCCTGCCTTGGCCTGACGCACCCTGATGCGGGAGATCGGCTCTCCTGCTGCAAGCCGGCTTAAGCACTCCCGCGCCAGATCCGGAAGGAGTCGCTGTGCCAGTGCTTGCTCTACCGCGCGCCCTCCCAGGTTCGGATCATGGTACTCATCCACCAAATCTTCGAGGTACTTTCCAGTATATTCAAAAGAGGCGCCGTAGCGCTGCTCTATCTGTCGGCGTATACGCGCCATCGCCAGGTGGGCAATACTCACCAGTTCCTCTCGGGATAAGGGGAAATACGGCACGATATCCAGCCGACCCAGAAAGGCTGGCTTGAAAAAACGCAGCAACTCGGGCCGAACCACGTCAACAACCTCTTTATAGTCTGCATCGGGCCCGTGCGTCTCAGCAAATGTCGACACAACACTATCCCCGGCATTGGAGGTCATCACGATCACGGTATTTCTGAAATCAACATCTCGCCCCTCGCTGTCTCTTGCAGTGCCTTTATCAAAGATCTGATAGAAAATATCGTGAACACCGGGATGCGCCTTCTCAAACTCATCCAGTAGCAAAACGCTGTACGGCTGTCGCCGGACCGCCTCGGTCAAAACGCCACCTTCACCATAACCAACATATCCCGCTGGAGCGCCCAAAAGCATCGAGACTTTGTGCTCCTCCTTGAATTCAGACATATTGATCGTTGTTATGTTTTGTTCGGATCCAAAAAGTATCTCGGTCAGCGCCAAAGCGGTCTCTGTCTTGCCCACACCGCTGGGCCCACACAACAGGAAAACCCCTATTGGTTTGCGCTCATCATGCAGGCCTGCACGGGACATACGAATTCTTTCCGAGATACTTGAAATAGCTGCGCGCTGACCCACCACCCGCGCTGCCATCGCCCCCTCCAGATTTTCCAACTGGGCTGCTTCTGTATCGACAACCTTGCCTGCAGGAACTCCAGTCCATTCGGAGATAATTTCTGCAATTGCCTGGCGGTCGACCATTTCCGAAATCATCGAACCATCGGTCTGCAAGGCATCCAGGTCTTGGCGTAGTTTCAGAACCGTCTGGGTTTTCACAGGCGCCTTCGGTCGATCAGCGGCAACGCCGAAAAGCGCATTAAGTTCCCCAACGATCCCCTTCTCAGCATCCCACTGTTTGCGCAATTTCTTAACTGTCTTGACTGCGCCGACAACCTCTGCCGACAGAGACTTCTTCTTTTCGTCGACATCCAGCATACGGGCGCCATCACGCTCCAGCGCAAGGCGCTGCGCATCAAGATAGGCGACTAGATCTTCTGCTTGCTCGAGGCTTCTCGGCGCCACATCTTGCGCAATCGCGACCCGGGCGCAGGCCGTATCCAGGATCCCTAACGCCTTATCCGGCAAACGGCGTTCTGGCAGATAGCGAACCGTTAAATCCACCGCGGCATCAATTGCGTCATCCGATACCACAACTTCATGGTGCTTCTCAAGATTCGGAACAGCGCCGCGAAGGATCTGCAAGGTATCTTCTACTGTAGGCTCCCCTACCTTGACTACGTCAAACCTGCGAGTCAGGGCGGGATCTTTTTCTATATGTCTCTTGTATTCGGCCCAGGTTGTCGCTGCAATCGTACGGAATTCACCCCGCGCCAAGGCCGGCTTTAGAAGATTCGCCGCATCCATACGGCCGCCGGTGGCATCACCGATCAGCAGGTGCGCCTCGTCTATAAAAACGATGATCGGCGTCTCGCTGTTTTTGACCTCGTTGATAACATCTTTTAAGCGCCGTTCGAACTCACCCTTGACACTGGCGCCGGCCTCCAGCAGGCCAAGATCAAGGCTGTAAATTTCGACTCCCTCCAAGATCTTTGGAACCTTACCCGACACAATGCGTTGCGCTAACGCCTCGACAACCGCCGTTTTTCCCACACCTGGCTCACCCACGATAATAGGGTTATTACGACCCTTGCGCGCCAGAATATCAACAAGCTGCCTGATCTCACCAGTACGACCGACAATAGGCGGTAATCGTTGCTGACGAGCCTCTTCAGTCAGATTTACCGAATACTTGGATAACCCGCCGGCGATGTCATCTGCCGTTGTGCCATCAGTAACAGGCAGATTGGCACCCTTGCTCGCCGATACCAGCTTCAACTGATTCTGCAATCCTTCAACAGAAACACTAGCAAAGGATTTTAGTCGAGTTGTCTTGATGCCAAGAACTTCCGCGTGCAAAACGGCCAGCACAAGATGCAGGGTATTGATCATAGAGTCGGAAAAGTTGATCGACGCCAACAACCAACTGTCTTGCAACAACTGGACAACCTCACCGCTCAAAGTGGGCTGGCGATTTTCTGATACCGCATAGCGACTGATTCGACCTTCGAGCTCGCGCTTGAACTCGTCGGTATCGACCTTCTGCCGGGAAAGAAACTCGACAAGATTCTCGTCTGCAAGAATGCACAGTTCAAGCAACCAATGCTCAATTTCAATCGCCTCAGCGCCCGAGCGCAGTGCGGCGCCCGCCGCGCTTTCCAATGCCTCGCGCAAAGAGGGTTCCAGATGGGCCACTAGCCTCTGTAATACGACCTGGGTCATGGGCCCGTGCTCACCAGTTCCGGGGTAACGCGCGCTTTTGGAACGCGTAACGGGTCCAGCACGGTTGTCTGCCCAAGACGAAACCCGAGTGCCGGCTTTGAGGATAATACCGGAGGGGACAGAAATTCCCGAACTACCGAGACCATGACCCTCACAGGCACAGATGAACGTGAATAAATACGAATCAATTCGCGCACCTCCCTGACCAGGGCGTCGTCCCGTTTCAACATCTCAAACTGACTCTGTGATGTCACATAAATTACAGCCAGCAGTCGACGAAAATAGAACGCGCTACGAGTCCCCAGCATCAACGTGCCCCCCAGCGAATTACGCTGTCCATCCCGCGCTCCCAGGCGGCTGGTGGATTGTGGTGACAAAATAACCGGTTCGGCGAAAACACTCGAAACCACCACCTGCATACCAAGGTAATCACTCAACATATCGCGCATACCTCGTAGCCCTCGGGACCGTGGCGACAGCAAAGCAAGATATTGAACCAGTTTCTGTGGGGGTATGCCGCTCTGACTGATTCCCGCCAGACTGGAGAAAAATACCGCATCGTGCTGAAAACCCTCCTGCCCGGCGCTGACCTGATCCTCAAATCGAATTGCCATTGGGCTGCGTCGATCCAACAAACGCCGAAGAGATAGGTACCGATCATCAAAAAGACCAAGCAGGGTCGCCATGCGGGTATCGCCCTGACTGTGGCTATCGATCAGTGACTCCTGAAAATAATCAGGAAGTACGCTTTGCGGCCCGGAAATCGCCGGTGTATTCACTGTCACCCGCAATTGCGCCCGCCCCGACTCTACGTTCACCAACTCATCGGCCGGGCTGACCGGGGTCGGCTCAAGCACAACCACCGTATTGCGCTCAGACTCCTTGTCCCCGTCGCGTCTCCCAAGCAGACGCCATAACTGTGCAAGCTTTATGGAACCCCGGTTAATGCTTAGAAATTCATTCAGGTGCATATCTGGCTTCCGTGATCAGGCCCGTAGGTGGCCACTTTTTCTGCAACACCTTCAATATAGACATCGGTCTCGACATAACGGTCGAAACTGCACATATCGAGAAAAACATGATGCACCAGGCGGCCCAACATTGAATACTGATTTCGATTTCTTTTCGAATCGATCACAATCGAAAAATGGGTCCCCTGAGAAACAATATTGTGGTTCTGAATCATTAACGACTTGACCGGGTGGCTGATGGAGACTTTGGAAATGGCCGATACCTGAGTTGGCGTGAGATCCCCAGGCGCACACAACAGCAGGAACTGTTTCAGGGCATCACAGGGTTTTTTGCTCCCCACGATATTGTGAAAATTAAAGTTCAATATTGCCAGTAGTCTCCAATTGGCCTGTTCATCATCGCTCGGCTCCATCTCGGTCGAGAACGATGTCAGCATTTCCAATCGGCCTGGAAACTCCACCGAGTCTATACATGCCCAGTCCGTCAACCTGTCATAGCGCAGCGAAAGATCGCCATTAGTGCAGATCACCCGTGCTGAAAACAGTAATGGCAATGCACCCAGATCAACGTCCGGTAGAGAAAACAAAACTTCGTGACGCAGTCGCCCCCGCGAATCAAGCCTTCTTTGCGCCTCCCAACAAACCCGCGGCCTACGTTTGAAGTATCCAAACGAGTACAGCCGCGGAATCTCAACCTCGCCCTGGGGGGTGACCTCAAATACGGTATCAATCCGGGAGATCTTGGTATGCTCTGATGCGTTTGCATCTGCGAAGACTGGCACCCGAATAGAGGTATGCTCATATCGGATGGGCTCACCCCGAGCCACAAACTGATTCACAATAGGCACAACGTTTATCTGAAAAGTGGTATCCGACACTGCACGAATTTCGTGGGCGGTCATGTTTTTCACGAAGAAATCGATCCACAGGTGTCGACTGTGACATTGCCTAACCGCGTCACCCATGTCTCGCAAACGCACGAAGGCCTGCTTTATCGGGTAAGCAAAGAACTCCTTGACTATCTGTAATCCAAGATAACTGTTGCCTGCTTTTTCCAAAAAGCAAAAGTCTTCATCAAACGCTCTTGGCTTAAGACTGTCCAGATCAAGAAAGCCCAAAGAAGTGTCATCCCCTTGCCCCAAATGAATATTCGTTAACCGGGAGAACAGAATCTCCTGCATCCGGCCCGACGCCGCGCGATCCCCCTCAATCAGAAAGTCCAGTTCATTCAGATCCAAAGAAGAGAATGTGGCTGAAGGGTCGTTCATCTCCAGAGCAACCCGGATCACGACATCAGCGCTGGAATCAAACTCTTCGCCCATGAACTCAAAAGGCGCGACCTGCGCCTGGACGGCGTGCACTACAAACGGGTACAGGCAGGTATCGGCTGCCACACTGCAGATAACGGACGAAGCCTCTTTTTCCTGCGGCGAAAGGCGCACGCCTTTTTGAATTGACTTAATGGCACCCAGTGATTCACGATCTGGCCTTAACGCCAGTAGCGTTGCAGCCGGCACGATATCGTCCAGGCCGGGGTAATTAAGTTGCAGCAACGAGCGTGTCAGTTCCGGAAACTGCTGGTCAAGCGAATGTTCGGTCTTGGCCGTCAGAAACGCCACACCCTCGAGCAGACGTTGCATATGCGGATCATCGTAAACTGCAGGGGATCCCCCATCATCATCCTGCACCGATTCCCCTGCCAGAAATTCCCGATAGGCGTTTCTGATCAAAGACAACTCGAACTCAAAGTATTTCAGAAAGTCTTCAGCCAAGTTCCGACTCCGTCACCTCTATCCAGGTTCCATTGCGTTGTAAGTTGGCGCCGAAAAATATATCGGTCCACTGCTCTTGGACTCTGGCGACGCCTGAGATACCGATTCGTAGATACGCCCCACTCACCTGGTCCGGGTAAATTTTAACGGTCACCTCCCGCAGCCGTGGCTCAAATGACGCGATAGTGCCTTCCAGGCGTCGGGCCAGTTCCTGGCGATCGCCATGGTAGTTTACCGGGTAACTGCCAAAGGAAAGTATTGAACCCTCCAATACCTGCGTGTCGTGGTGCTCTATCAGAACAGGCAAAGATCCGAGTATCAGCGAGAGATTGCGCTGAAGATCTTCGACCAGATCAAAAGGTGTAGCTGACCGCGAGAGGAGTCGGCCCAAAAGACTAGTGGACGGTTCGGTCGCTTTCATTGCTCACGCTCTATCGCGACGGTAATCTCTCCGCCGATATCATCCAGCTGCCACTGCGGTACGACTCTGAGTACGCAGTGCAGTACTCGAGCATCTTCGACCTCATCGAGGCTCAAAGAAAACGCTCTCAACGGGTAACGACAAAGAAGGCTCTCATCGCCTGAATCCAACTCGGTTGTGTAACGCGACAGCCAGGCCCTCAACTCACTCTCGCATTCCGCTGGAGTCAACAGTCGCCCCAGTAAGTGACGAATCCGCTTTTTAACATAATGGGCGACCCGGCAGATCGCGAGTGTCGTTTCAATCCGTGAATCGATCCTGTGCTGGGGTAATTTGGCGGCGTCAGACACGGACGGATTATCAAGAAACAGATACTTACCGGTAATGCGGTTTCGCGTTGCCGTGATAAATCCCCACCGGCCGTAAAACTCGGCCAAGGTCTTGGAGAAACTATACTTGGCCACCGGCTCAACCAGGAACTGCGGCGCATGGCTCTGGGGGGCGAGGTTGATCATCGACCCTTGATACCTTCCAGGCAAGACACTGCGCAAAAATCCGAACCAGGAGGTTCTGGAAAACTCCCGCATTACTACGGCGGCAAAGACGAATACCGGGTTACACCACAGATCCGTCGAATGCGACGGATTCTGATCGAACAAAACACCTGCCTGGTAATCGCGGTACCGTCCGTGCAGGCGAAAAGATGGCATAACCACTGCAACGTATTTCGCTGATGGGCGTTGGCGAAACTCCCGCCACGCCGAGAAGTACGGGCCCGATAACAGTTTGTGCATTCTCGCCGTATCTGCAAACCACCCGGCGTCGGTTTCTCCAAAGAACGTCGGTGCCGGTGCAAATATCACCGGACACAGACACGCTTGGCCAAGTTGACCCAGACGCGAGGCCGTTTCCAGGCCTAATTGGGCAGATCCGTTATCCGTATCTATCGCGAGGAAAAATGAGCTCAGTAGCAGCCCGAAGGGCTGCCCGCCGGCCGTGTTGAATTCCCGGTTGGCTACCAGATTGTATAGCGCGGTGCGGGAGATATCCTCAAAAACGTCGAGATCCCCTGCAAGCTCCTGAGCCGAGACATCCAGTATGCGAACCCGCGTTCGCCGCTGCGACACTGGCAATTCCACCAGACTCTCGACACCCAGCCAGTTGGTTTTCAGGGATACGAACCGGGTGTCGGCGAGGATTTTCTCGAGTTGGCGCGACACATCGTAATCAATCTCGGCGATCAGCCTGTTCAGCAACGCAAGCAGGTAATCCCGGGACTCAAATGCTCTCGAGTCAATCTCAGCCAGAATCCGCGCTGCCCGTGGCAAATAGTCTTTTACATCCGGTGCCAGCGCGCTGAGTTCTGTGAACTGAGATTTCATCCGCTGGTGATTAACGCTACCAGTTGGTAACGTTAATCAAGCCTGTCTATGTCGAAACCGAAGCCGGTATCAGCCTCCGGGGATATTGGCAACCATTCGAATAGAGGTTGTAAGCTCTTCCAACTGCAACCATGGTCTCAGATATGCGACTGCCTGATACGACCCCGGCCGACCCGGCTGCGGCTCGACGGTCACCGCCGACGCTGCTAAGGGGGTTTTTGCCCGGGATGTATTACCAATAGCGCCTGAGTTGGTAAAGGTATTGATCCAGTCGGTGTACATCCGCGTGATGTCCGGAGCCTCGTAGGCAGACCCGAGCCAGTTTCTACCCATAATCTTGAGGTAGTGAGCAATTCGGCTGCTTGCCATAATGTACGACAACCGTGCAGAAATAGCAGCGTTACTGGTTGCTTCTGACTCAGTATAAGTCTTTGGCTTCTGACAAGTCTGACTACCAATGAATGCCGCATAGTTACTGTCTTTGAAATGCACTAAAGGCAAAAACCCAAGGTCACCCAGCTCTTTTTCCCGCTCATCAGTTAGATTGACTACCACCGGACACACCTGTTGAAGATCACCTTTTTCCGTGCGCCGCACGAGATTGGGCAAGCCTTCGACCTTGCCACCATTCTCCACGCCTCTGATCGCCGTACACCAGCCACTGGCCGTAAAGGCCTGAGACATGTTCAAGCCCAGTTCATAGGCTGCATTTGACCAAACCAGTTCGGCATCGCTCTTCGGGTTGGGATTACCGTCGACGTCGGTTCCAAGTTCCTCGTACTGAAAAGCATCGGTAAATGCGCCCTTAGCGCCGTAGGGCATACGCGCCATCGTCCTAGGCAAAGTTAGAGCGACATACCGGGATTCATCGGTTGCGCGAAATCCGCTCCAAGCAGCGTACGTGGGTAAATCAAAAGAAGCGGCGACCGGCTTGTTATCGTTAAATGATTCAAATGACTCGTAGTCGAACATCGCTGGTGAGACTGCGGCGAAAAACGGCGCGTGACTCGCTGCCGCCACCTGTGACATGTCTGTGAGCAAGGCCATATCGTCTGTGCTTGGTCCGAATTCATAATCGCCCAGAAGCACTCCGAAAGGCGAGCCCCCTGCCGTGCCGTACTCTTCCTGATAAATCAGGTTAAATAACGGGCTACGATCGGTGGCCGGCGCATCCTGAAACTGTTGTAACAGTTCCCGTTGATTAAAGTCGTTCAGTTTGATCTTGAGTCCAGGGCCAAGATCGCTCTCTCGAACCAGTTTTTGAAGGCCACGCCAGGACCCCTCAAGTCGCCGAAATTTGTCCTGCTGCATAACCGCGGCCAGCTGCTTCGATGCCTCCTGGTCAATCTTCTCGATCGCGGTCTCGATCGTCTTGGTGACATTCTTGTCCCATGTGACCACACCCTTAAGAGCCTCTTGTGTGATGACCGAGAGCAGTTGTTTGGTTGTTTCTGCCGGCGTTCTCTCAGTCGCCTGAAGCGCCCGTTCGAGATAACTTGCCGGAGCAACTTTAGCCTCGCCCGCTGCTGCGCCCTTACTTACCTGTTTTTTTTCTGCCATTTCTATCTCCCTTACCTACTCAGACTTGGGCTCAGCACTAACGCCAAGTTCTTTAGATAACGCTGCAACGGTATCGGCATCCTGAAGCACCTCTTTCAGCAACGCCTCCAGGTCTCTTGATCTGTCAGCTTTGGCCAGCAAATCCTTAAGCTGGGTGCGCGTTTCCATCAACTTGGCAAGCGGCTCGACCTTCTCGATCAATGCTTCGGGTTCGAAATCCTTCATCGACGAAAAAGTCAGATCTGCTTCAATGACGCTATCGTCACCTTCGAGTGTGTTCTCCACCTTCATCTGTAGTCGGGGGGCGACTCTTTCCATAACCTGATCAAAGTTGTCTTTATTGAGATCAACAAAAGTACGCTCCTCCAGTGGAGCGCGCTCTTCTTTATCAGCTGAAAAGTCTCCCAGAACCCCGATAATGAACGGAAGTTCGATGGTCTCGACTGCGCCACCAGTCTCTACATCAAAGGTAATGCTGACGCGATTTTTAGATACTCGTTTGTGTTGTTCATTCAATGCCATTACTCGGCTCCCTGTCCTTGATCACTGGGTTATTTTAAGTCGGCTTTTGAGACAAGTTTCGCCGTGGGTGCATCGTACGCCACGGTTGCTGTCTTTTCGATCTTGCCGCCTTCTGTTTCGATATAGTAGGTGATGGTCACCTTGGTATAGGCCAGACTGAAGTTCTCAGAAGGCTCTCCCCCATCGGTCGTTTGCAATGAATAGTTCGAGATCCGGCTAGCCTCAAGTTCAAATTCGAGATAAGGTACGACGCCGTCGCCTTGGCGGTTTGGCTTGGTGTTACTAATATAAACCGTTTTACCTTTATCGCCCGGCATAAACAGAAATGTGGCGATATACGCAGATGCCCCATCAAAAGGTTTGCTACAGGAGAGTTCGCCCAGATGCACGATGCCGGAGTCTTTGTTTTCGGCATTGCCGATTTCAATATTAACGCCGCGGGCACCAGACCAACCGGCTGAGTGCAATGCAAACCATCCCTCTTTGCCACCGATCTTCTCGACCGAAGCGCCCCCTTTAATCTTGTCGTTCTTATCAATTCGCATGAACAACGTTGCCATAAATCTTACTCCTCGGGATTATTTACCTAGATCCATGCAGACCTTGTTTGATACCACTAGGAATCCCTAAATATAGGGTACCCTTCATACCAGATCAACACAGATCTGGAAAAATAGAACATCACGCCCACAATCACGCAACATCGTTACTCGTTTTATCAATTTGACCAACCGCACCAGCGCTTTGCCCGTGTGCGAGCGCTATGCCGACGTCGCCGGCGTGGCCATAGTAGGCGTCTTTGCCCGGTGTGCCGGGAGGCCACGGGGGCATCACAGCCGCCGAATTGATAGCGGCTGCCACCGCATGCCCGTACAAGTAAGCCGGTGGCGCCAGCGCCTCCTCGCCAGGCTCGCTGATACTGCCCGACCCGTTCCAGAAAACCGCCTGCGCAAGCCAGCCGGGCCCTGACCTGAGACCGACCCGGGTGGCGGTTTTTTGCGCCCGGATACGGTGAATCTCACCTGGGTCCCAAGCCCACACCCGGGCGGCCTCCAGAGCCTGCTCTTCTGCTGGTGTCCAACGGCCTTGTCGAAAGTCAAGGCACTGCACCCCGTACCAGATGCTATCCCGGATTGGGAGCGCAAAACACAAAAACTGGACGAGATCAGAATACTGTTGCTCATTGTGCAAACGCTGGATCGCCTCACTGGGTGCAAGATCCTCTAGCGCCAGCCCCACGCAAATGTCGGAAGGCTCATATCGAGACAGAATGTCCGCGCTCGTCTTATCGACAATTTTTCTTAATCGGGTCAATTAATCTTCACCAAAGCGCCTTTGATCTCGGTAATCGTCCCTGATACCTGTGTTTGTGCCGACGACTTGAGCGTCGCTCCACTATCGCCCTGAATATCAACCGTAGCCGGACTGTCTATCTTGACTCCCGACGTTCCCGTAAACTCGGCGCTGGCACTGGATTTGCAGGTTAAACCGGCTGCCGCAGAGATACTGGTGTCTTTTGTCGTTGATGTATTAAGAGTTCCCGCTTTTATGGTGATACCGCTTTTGTCCAGTGTGATGGAATTATCCGCAACCTTGATTACGATTTTCTCTTTTCCTTCAATAGTGATCTCCTTGGACTTCTCAGTCAGACTGTTCTGTGCCTCAAGAAGATAGGTGTCATCGGCATTAACCTCAGCTTTCTTTTTGATTTTCTGGCTCAGTTCTCCCTTGATCGTCTCATTTAGATTTTTTTCAATATCGACAGTCATGTCCGCTGCCGCGTGCATATACACCAGTTCCTCGCCGGATTTGTCATCGAAATAAAGCTCATTACTCTTACCTGAAAGCTTTGTACTGAAGCCGGTCTTGGTCGAATTCGCCTCCGGAAAAATAGCGGTATTGACACTGTTATACACACTGGCCATCACCACCGGGCGGTCGATATCCTCGTCAATAAAACCAACCAGAACTTCATCACCCGCTCTAGGAACAAACTGTGCACCCCTTGTTTTACCCGCCATCGCCTGCGCCACCCGGATCCAGCAACTGGGCGAATCACCACTGGTACTATCCCAGTGAAAGCGTACTTTCACGCGGGCCTGATTATCCTGCTGCGGTTTCCCCGTGTCCTTGCCTTCCACAACTCCACTGGTGATGCCAGGGGGGATCGGCTTTCGCCGCAGGGGCGGGTAAAATGATCTCGCAGAATCTATGCAACTGAAACGATTCGAACAGCGAAATGTCTCATCAGCCTCGTTGACAAAATCGTGGGTAATAGCAACCAGAAGATAGTCACCCAGTTGGGCGCTGTCAAAATGAGCCAAGAGATTAAATGTCTTGTTAAGCGTCAAGGTGCTGCTCGCGGTTTCTCCCTTGATGACTTCATAGTCTCGCCCACTCTGCTCAGATCTACGTTTCAAAAGAGCGTCTGAGAGTGTCTCTGTTTTTCCAGATACGGTGGGCTCGGTAAACGACGCACTCGTCAGCGAGCTGGCATTAGCAAGTTTATCTGCTGTTTTCTGTTTGTTGGTCTGCGCATATTTAGTCTGTTCATAATCGTAATTTGCCAACTGAACAGACGCATCGTGAAAACTGTACTCGGGCTGCCACTCAAAAATAGTGTCTTTTCCTTCTTCGGGATCGGTCTGATAGACAAAGCCGGGTCCGCCCAGCTTCTGCGACGTGGTCGCCGCATCCTGCATTACCATTTTGTGACTGCTGATTTCTTGTTCGAAATAGAAATTCACACCAACCTCAGCCAGTAACCGCCGAACAAACTCATAGTCGCTCTCGCCGTATTGCAGACAGTAAGGCCGGACCAAGCCTGGCACCGCAAGAAACTTGAACTCGCCGCTAAAGCCCGCATCCTCGAATACGCTTGAGATAATGGCCTGCGTATTTTCACTCTGAAATACACGATAATTGCGGGTAAAACTGAGCAGCCAGAACCACGGGCACAGGGTCAATTCAAAGGCCTGCATCCCACTGATTTCAACGGCAATACCAGCGCTCACTTTCTCAATATAGCCCTCGAACTCTCTTTGCTTTTTTGCGCTACTCCCTGATGCATCGTATACAGAACAGATCAACTTCTTTCCGATCAGAGTATCTGGTTTCAGGCTCTTAGCAACCAGTTGAACGGTAATATGGCCAACCTCGGAAAGCGCCTCTTGCACCGTGAGCCGTCCCACAAGATATTGCTTTCCGTCACTATCTACTGCACGTAGGCGGCTACTGTCGGGATTAAAATCTGCATCCATAATCCATACCCCGCTATATGTGAGTTGCCCAGCGGTGGTGTTGAATTTTCGTCGAATACTCCCTGGTATCTGTCTGACAGGCTTTTCGCCACTGTTGCAGGATACGCCTTGCTAATCTCTCCCCAAAGCGTGAAGTAAGATTCACCGGAGTCGGCACGCCACGAGAAAAATACCCAGCAATAGACTCCATCTCGAATGGATGGCGTCGATGAGTCGCAACAAAATGGGTGCACGCCAGAGAATACAGGTCGTCTTCAACCGATACCGCGCCACGACCCGTAACCTGCCCCCAAGCCGCGTATGGCGGGCTGAAACAGCGATAGGGAATTGAATCATATTTAGTATCAAGCGGGCTGGACGCACCGAAGTCAATCAGATACACGCCGTGCGAGTAAATCAGAATATTGGCCGGTTTGATGTCCCCGTGACTCAGGCCATTCTCATGGAGGTAGGCGAGAACCCTGCGCACAACATGACGCCAGTCGACATTGATCAGTACTCCCTGTTGCACCAATTCGGCTAGCGGGCGGCCGGGCAAGGTCTGGAGAACCAGCTCCGTGCTGGTTGTTGATTCCTTAAGCTCGACAAGCTTGGGAATCGATTGATGCCGAAGTCCTTCAAGAACGTGCGCTTCATTCCGAAGTACACCACGCTGCGTCGGCGATCGGGCAAATTTTCGAATTACCGATCCGTCGACAAGGGTCCGTTTTTCGTTTCGCCAAAGACGGTCGAGGTCGATTAAGCGACTCGTGTGGCCAGTCCCGCGTCTCTCGCTGTGCACCGGGCAAAAAATGCTAGAGTTTCTCAGGCGGGACATAACCAGGGAGCAGTGACGAATCAAAGGGATTCTCAAGATCGTGAAGTCTGACCTGCACCCCGATGCGCTCGGAATCCACTGCAAGCTGTATGGTCAGCTCCCGATCCTGCTTTGTTACTCTAGCGCCCAACAGCAACTTAAACCACGACCACGGCGAGTTAAGTTCCCGCTTACCGGCAACGGCAACGCCCCGATTCGTCTGCAGCTGCAAGCGCTCACCGTGCACTGGCCAGTGCTGCGGTAACCACAACACGGGACCATGACGATACAGAAGCAACGGAGTATCCGCTTCGATGCTGAACGCCGTTAATGACGCGCTCATCTTGCTGACCTGAAGATCGAAAGCCACCTCAAGCTTCTTGCCAGTAGGGTCAAACAGAGCCTGGCGGATCTGCGCGGCCCTTTCAATATCTGATTGCACAGTCGGGCTGAGCTCTATGTTGCTTGCCCAAAGGAAACTGGTCGGAGCGCCTTTAACCTGTACCCCGTACCGAAAAGGCGTGATCCAGTTCGTAATAAATGAGTCGATCACACCTTTTTTGCCAAAAAACTGCTCCACGTCATCAAGTTTCGCATCGACTTTGCTGTCTGAATCAAAAGGGTACTTGCCTGCCAAGCGTTGATGGAAGCGTCGATACACGGTCGCTTGCCAGTAGCCGGATAACCAGTCCTTCGCGGCCACCATCAAGACCGCATTGGCATCGTCCGAGATTGTCACCAGCCATTGCTTGACTGCCGGTGGGAAATTGTCTGCTGACAGACGCATCTTAGCCAACGGGTTGGCCTTGACCGCTTCGACATCGGCCCACTGTGAAAAAATCTCGCCAGCATTACCGTCTGCCCCGATAAAGGGCTGCACCCACTGATTGAGCTTATGAATGGACTGAAGCAAGATCGCGACCTGGGTTTTCTTAGTGGCCGGTTCGGCCAGTTTGTGATATGCCAAGAATGCATCGGTAATATCCTTGGCCGCCCCCTGTTTAAGATCGACGCCAATACCGGCTCTGCCCGTCCCCGAAACCACCTTCTCTGTCTTTTCCACCTTACTCAACAGGGCCGGCGCCTTCGCTGTGGTGCCTGCCGACACTGGCAGGGTTACCGCGAGCCGGGTATGCACATTCACCAGATTGACGATCTTGGCCAGAGGCGATGAACTGGCAGACCCAGCAATGGCCAGACTTTGCCCTAACCCCGACTTGCTGGTGACCGGCTTCGCATGAATAGATTCCAGAATGCCGTTCCAGACGTCGATGTAGTCTCTTATATAAAGTTGTTGAACCTGAGCTGCCAACACGTCGTAGCCGTTAAACCCCAACGACCCATGCAAGCCCGGATCCAGGACCTTCACCCATTCAAGTGCATTTCGGAGCTGTTTTGAATCGGTGGAAAGATCCAAAGCACTAAAGCCGTCGTGGGTAAAGAACAACGGTACAGTCAATGACGGCGTCGGATGATCACTGATACTAAAAAGTTCCGTACCTTCGGTAACCTCAAACACGTCTTGAAAGCCAGTGCCCAACACTGAAATCAATTCAACCGGTTCCACACTCACCCGTTCAGTCCGCATCAGCTGATAAACTACCTGCGCCAGGCTATACTTATTCAACTCGGCAACAGCAATCTTTTGCAGATTTATTGCCGCTTTAACTTCTCCCAAAGGGAACGAATCGATGTCCTGCAAAAGGATCGCAAGTTTCGCCTTTCTTACTCGATCCAGTTTGGAGAACGCTTCCAAAAAGAAGTCTTCATACTTATCACGCCATTCAATCTGATCCGAGTCATTAAGATAGCCCGCCTTACTTTTCCGTGCCAGGTGCACATAAATGGCCGCAGCCCGAACGGCCGGCGGTAATGTGCGTATGCTTGGATTAAGCCTATATTGATGGATTTCCTCCGTTTCCGCCTTGGCCAGCATCGGTAACATAAAGCGCGACAGCTCAGCGCTGTAAATATTGGTTACATTGGCCAAACCGTTGTCATTACGAATCCAGAAACTGGTTTGAGGCCTTTTCTTCTGGTAAATCGCATAGGTTTTGGCCCGCAAGGCGCTTAACTCACCGACAACGTGACTTGCCTCACCCATCGCTTTGGGATCGGCCTTAACGTGCTCGCGATAGGTATTCACGCCAACGATTGCCTGTTGAAACTGCTCGTTTTTGAAAAGGAATTCAACCCGCAAAGACCAGATCATAAAACCCAGAATCGCGATGCACCCAGTTGCCAGCGCAACTGCGGCCAGCTTGGCACGCAGATTGGCACCACGACGCACACCGATTGCCTGTGAATCTGGGTATAGGGCTTGATTGATCAGATTCCGGACAAACAGAGATCGAGTACTCGGCACCTGCAGTCCAGGCAAAGTAAAGCGTAATCCAACTGCTCCGACCACAGCGCCAGCGAGAAGGTCTTTCGGGGTGCGCCCAGACACTGTATCGATCAGAAAGAGCCCTCTCAGCCATACCGGTGGATCGTTACGGCCCGAGCGCGTCAGCTGATGGAAAAAGCGCGTCAGTGCCGGTTTCAGCATGACCGCCTGCAGTGGCGCGGCGGCAATACTGGTACGGTAGTCCGCATCCAGCTGACTCGCCAGACTGGACATCCGCCGATCGGACAGAATCTGAAGTATCCGCGCATAGGCGACATTAAACTGGCCTTCGTCAAACTGGTCAGCGCGATCCGCCTTGATTAAGGCGCCTAACGGGGCATCACAGAACTCTTCAGTCGCTGTAGAGAAGAACTGGCAGAAATCCGCGAGCGAAGACATGCCTGACAAAAACGTATAAACGGGCGCACTGATGCCCGCTGCACGAGAAAAACGGATCAATACCTCCCGGGTCGCCGAGGCAAAATCATGGGCCGGCGCATCCGAATCATCCAGCAACAACTCACAATCAATATTGACGATGATGCCGTTAAGTGGCTGACGGTTTCGAAACCGGCGCAGGGCGCGGCCCAGATCGCGTGCCAATTGTGGGTAAGCAAAGGTGGAGCCCCGGTCCAACGTAATAAACGCCGACTCCTCTCCCAACCAATATTGCACCGGCGAATCACTGCCGATTCTCTCGATAGGCTTGAGCCCCATCTTACCCAGTATTGGTTTCTCCCGATCCAGGTCATCGGTCAGCAGGAGAAACAACGGAAGATCGTATTTGGATCGAGGGCGATATAAACGTCGAATACTCGCCCACAAAATCGTAAGTTGTCGCCTGAGATTTGGACGGTGCCACCAGTTCCTAATCTGCCGGCCTAAACGGCGAGCCAGCAGACCGCCATAGTAGGACACAACAAAAACCAGGCCAAATAGCATCAGCAGAAGCAACAGCTGCTGCCAGAACTGTAGAGGAACAGCCGCCAGATAGAGGAACACGGCCGCCAGCACAGTTACCAGCGCGCTGACCACAAGACAGACGATTAAGCGAACACTCAACTAAGACTCTCCATTATTTTGTTTACACCCGTCTGATTTCCCTGATCAAGCCCGCATTCAGTGAGTTCCGAGTCAAGATTTCACCATATGATTTGTACAGCCCAGCTTAGGCATCACCTGCGGTCATTCCGTTTGCGCATTGACGTTCTTAGCCTTCATTATTTCATCCAACTCAAGAGTTAGCTGCTGAAACTGCTGCCCCCGGCTGTGAGCACTAGACCTGAGAAACGTGTTACTAGTCAGAACGAGCAGAAGCACTAGGATAGCTCCAATCAAACCAATCAAACCAAAGCGGGTACGCATCACTTTGGGCTTTGGTCTTTCTCTGGGAACCTCTGCACTCTTGCTGGCATCGACCACCGGGATATATTTTTCGACTTGCACTTTGATGTCATGCTGAACCTGATGAATCGCATCAGTCTTTTCGCCACGGTGTTTGCCCTGAAATCCGATCGCCAGAAAAAAGAATACCAATTCAAGAAGATCGGCGTAGTTTCGCGGTTGACGCAGCATCCGGTCTGTCAGCGTAAAAAAGAGTTCGCCTCCGTTTCGAACCTTGAAAATCCTGCTCAGCAGGGAGTCGTTGGCCCAGATATCGGCATTTGGCCAATTACTACACAAGACCAATTCATCGATCACAATCGCAAACAAGAAACATGCTTTGTCGACCTTCTCGACCGGAAGGTCGATCTGACTACCCTTGATTTTCAGAGCATGAATCATCCCGTAAATCCGACGCCGGAATTCGCCAAGATTATCGGGCTCTGGAATACGCGGCAACTTGACGCAAAGCGCCAGCAATTCTGAGGCGATCATCATCAACTGGTTATCAGGAAAGGCAGAACCCTGGGAGAGAGCGCTGGCACTGGCTCCGACGGCCAGAATCTTGTCGCTGTCACCTGGCGCGCCCGTGCCGGACGCGTCGCCACCGCCCGTTTGACCGGACTGATCTATGGTCAGGGTGGGTTCATCAAGATTATCCATTTTCCCGCCTTACCGGTTACCGTATAGCAAAAAACCGAACCGTTGGACTTGGAATCCGGGTATCTACATGCAGAGCAACCAGATCCTGGTTCTTGACCAGTTCACGCCAGATGGGGCTGTCAGTATTAATTCGAAAATAAACCGCGTTGGCATCTGGCTTAAGCTCCGGCGGGGCCGCTGGCAGCGGCGTCAGATCGACTCCGGACAAAGAACTGCGGATAAGCTCACTGATCTTCTTGGCGCCCGCGACCTTCGCGACATTGGCAAACAGGTCCTGCAGGTGTTCACGGCTGTCATCAGAGGTAACCGATAGAAAAAACCGGTGCCGCAATAGCTCTTGAGGATTGCCGATGGACGCCCGCAGTAACCGGTGCTCTTGAAAAAGATCTCGATTGAACTGGAATTCAACGACCGAATCCTGTTGCGAGAGGGTTAATCGCTCGCGAAGACTGCTCAGCACCAGGTTAAATGCTCCGAAGCAATCTGCTGGATCGTAATACTCAATTTCAGGGCAGTCCTCCGGCTCAAGACTGGCGAGTTCTGCGTTAAACCGGCACAGATTGATATATAACTCATGGGTGTCTAGCCGACAGTTCTCCAGAGTCGCACACAACCATGGTGCCCAGCGGTAAAGCGTTTGCAATAGCATGTACTCCCTGAACAGAACATGCTGGGTATTGGGATTAACCTCCGCCGTGATCTTCGCCAGTTGATTCCTGGCACGACTTTGAGTCAACGTCTCAATCTCCTTGATCCGATCGACCATCTGTGTCGATGCCCCGAATACCATACACATGGGAAGAAAGCTCTCATCCAGAATAACTTCACCTGTATCAGAGGTCTGCAATACCCGGGCAACCGGAATTAACAAAAATCCCGACAGATCCTCACCTTCCAGTCGTAGCTGAAGGTTAGGCTGTCCAACCAGGAGTTGAACTGAGCTGCTGTCATCGCTGGCGTTGTCAAAAACGGTAACCTCTTTGCCTGTGTATTGCGTTACCGCATCCGGATCGTCAAGGTATTCTGGTCCACCCTTGCGGGCAACTGGAAGACAAAGAAACACCTTTTTTTCGATCGTGCCAGGAGGAATCTGTATCACCAGTTCTTCATCGTCAACGAAAAATCCTCCACCGGGAAACACGCCGGAGACACCTGAAATTGCAAATTTTCCGACCTTACCAAGATCGTGGTTGATCTCCATTGAGATCAGCCCCGCCCGGGGTCGAAGACTCGATGAAACCGCCGCATTATGGTCTATGTACCACCGGAGGTATCGCTCCTGCTGCTGGAAGTGCTGAGGCGTTACAAACATACCCTCCTTCCAGATTACCTTGGTCGAATCACTCATCGAAATAATTCCTTTTTAGATCTTCCACCAGGGTTTTTTTACGGCAGGCCTGAACACCGCCACATTATTACCCGATAAGATTACGAGGATGGTGTCATCAGCAGACTGGGGCGTTTTGTGCGTACCCAGCGGCAGTACCGAGCGGTAGTTGGCAGACTGGTAATCGGAGAACTCAGCCAGCACGGCAAAGAACTTTGCCTCCTTGTGAATCAATACCTCTACTTCCCGGGTCTCTCCTGGCACCAGCGGCGTGAGCTCCTCTTTTCCGAGCAGACTACCCGCCAATATCGTGTCATCAGAGGTGAACAGGCCCGGCCCCTTCTCACCCATAAACTTACCGGGGTCTTTCAGCTGATAAAACCTTAGTAAGACTGGTTTTGCGGGAACTCCCTTGGAAGGATTGATTGTATCGTCTGCATACACAATTACCTTGAACTTGAGGAGGGGATCGACAGGAGCGGTACCCATACACGCGCTGACCAAGATGGCCAAACAGCAGACGGCTAGACTTTTTATCACAGACATTAACGGCTTCTACGTTCAGCTTCGTGGTATTGCTTGTGAACCAACTCCTTAAATTGGGAGTGAAACTCTTTTTTCTCGTAATTTTCCCTGAAAAAACCACAATAGGCCTTCCATAGCGACTTCTCTCGCCCAAACCGGTTGAGGTGGCCTTTCGATAGTTGCTCCTGGAGGGCTGTGGGACTGAATTGAAGCACAAACTGATCGATCGCTTCATCGAGCTCATTGGTCAGTTGATCCGGTGTTGGACCTGGGCGCGGCTGGCTTGCAGCTCGTATCAGTGACGAAGATCCATCTGTCACATCGAAAATTCGTCTGAACCGATCATCGCCGCCGACTCCAGCACTTGGGGCATTCTCGGATCGAGAGATTACCGACACCTCGCCAGAGGCCACCTCGCTTTCATCAGCACCAGCTAATACTGACATATCAGGGGTAATTTCAAATGGATCCTCGCCGAAGGGCTGCCCCTGTTCGCGGCTTTGTACAGCACCAACCACGTGCTCGGAGAACTCCTGAAGAAGCTGTTCGCCCACGTAGTCGAGGCTCACGCTTGGCGCTGATTGAGGATCCGAATCCAGCGACGCAATAATATCTTCGTTACTGGTCTGCATTGGATCCGAGAACAAGCACTCATCCGGCTTATCCTCGATATCATGGTGGTCAGCTTCTGTGGCATGGCTGCGCTGCCTTGTCTCTGCGCCGCGTTGGATATCCGTCACCAGCAGGGAGAATCCAGCAATTGAGATCACATCACCATCATAAAGGGCCTGTGGCGTCTCGCGGGGCGCCGGTTGCGCATTGACACTGATCGGGTTCTTTCCACAATCCGTAAGGGTAAAGCCGTTGTCCGCCTTTTCTATTCGCGCCTGAAGTCTGGAGATACCAAGTCCAGGTAACTGAAGACTGCAGTCGAATGCGCGGCCTATCGATCCCCCGTCTTCGGATATATCGACAACCCTTTTCGGAGCAGGAGATTCGTCGGGTTGCTCTACGACTTGAATCGAGATTTTCATCGGACTCCGATACTAATACAGAGGATTCTGAAACACCAACAGGGTCGCTGGTTTGATTTTAGGCCACTCAGCGTTGCACAATAACCCCGCCTACCTGGCCCGCCTACCTTCATTGCACCTGATTATGCAAAATCTCCAAGTCATTTGCACTAACGCAGTCGTTCAGGACTCCCTTGGGAGTTCCCGACAGGCCGGTGGACATAATTCACACTCACTCTATAAGCCTGAGATAACCAGAAGAAGTCTCACTGCCTTCCTAATGGCATTGGTGTCGCCAAGGCATCCTGCGCACCATGATTGTCATCCGGCGGGTTCACAACCCTGTCGGTCGGATTTTGGAGGTTTTTGGATAACTCCACACGAGTGCGCCAGCGCGACGGTATCCACACGCCTGGGGGTCTCCGTTCGGCTCTTGCGTGAAAGATCGCTGCAGCTCAACGCGGCCAATTGACACCATGACAATCATCTCCTGGCCGCTCCCGCGCATGATCTCCAGCGGTACACTTATCGTATTAAGTTTGCTGATATCGGCTTGCGTGGCGACCCCCTATGTCAGCCAGCATAAATATCTGCTGGGTGGCTATTCGGACAAATCCATCGAAACCAATATTTTTGAAATTCGATTTCGAGGAAACGCCTTTAGCTCTCGTGAACAAGTCATTGACTTTGCCCTGCTGCGCTCTGCCGAGGTCGCAATTGAAAATGACTGCGCTTATTTTTCAATCATCGATGCAACAGAAGAGAAAACCGATAAATCAGACAGCGCCTCCCAGCAGACCTATCTGGGCGGGGCGCAGTTAATGCACCCGGTGAGTGTGTACGGTAATTTCTCCACTGACGGGGGTACAACATTTTTTTTGCAAAAACCGCGGGTATCGAACCGAATCCTATGCTTTAAGACAAGACCCGATATTGAACATCACCTTTACGATCCCAGATTTGTGATTCTGAGTCTGAAAACAAAGTACGGCCTTCGGCAGTACAGCGCGTGTCAGCCAAAAGCGGAGGATGCAAAGCAGTCGACGACCGATTGCCGCTAACTCGGTTTTCTGAATGTATCCGGCCTCGACTGATGGCACGTCCGGTAGGGCGCAGATTCTAACTTTCCGTCAGGGAAGGCCAGCAGGCCCCAGACGCTTTATCTCCTCAGACAGGGCGTCAGATTCAACATTCAAAAGATTTCTCAAAAAAACGATTGACGCCGTTCTGGTTGAAGTTCCTGTTTTCTGTTTTACCGTCAACCATTGATCGACAGCACCAATCAGTTTGTGCAAGGCCTCCAAACGGATATTCAACGCATCCTGGCCCACGATCATGATGTCACGCAGGGCGTACTTTTCCTTATTAATGCCCCCGCGAATGGCCTTCTCTGACTCAAGATTCACCCCGCGGCCGGTCTGATCATGGGGCAAACCATCATAACTGCCCCGCGGCGCTTTCTTGTCCGATGCTGTGCTGATACGGCCCCCAATCTCACCGGACTTCCAAATACTGTTTCCATAGTCTGCCTCAAACTGGGTGAATGCCAGATCCAGTTGCTTGGTCTCTTTGGTCCGCCTGGAAAACAGAAACCGCGGCTTTTGCTTGCTGAAAAACCCCACAGAACTGAATTCCTTCCAGTTCTCGAGCGTCAACAGAGCCCCAAAAGGCAGGCCTGATCTCAGCGCGCGTAAATCCGCCCCTCCAACCTGATAGTGGCTCGCTTGCGTAACCCCGTCCTTTGCGGCAATGGTGCCCAGATTCGATTTCGTTACCAGAGTCCCCCGCCATAAAGGAAGATCTGGCCTAAATCGCTGCCCGTGATAATTCTCCACCGCCTGATTAGATTTGTACTGCTCTTTGACCCAGGGCTTGAGCGAGTCGTCAGGCTTATCAACCTTATTCATCTTGCCCGGCATCGCTAGAAGCTCTTGTTGATCTATCTGGGCAAGAAGCATAGATATTTTGGCTCTGGCCTCGGCGTTCACTTTGCGTTCCTCCGCCAGCCTTTCCTCATAGTCCATTGCATCGGATCCCTCAACGGGGATGAGAACGACATTACCAACCCGCTTGACCCATATGGGTGACTTTTTCGTCTGCATTAGTGCGGTCTCTCTTAAAACTCCTACCTTGCGGGAGGCCTGCTCGATATAACTCTGAAAAGCCGGTGTACCGAAGGCAGGCTTACCCCAGTAGATCAGGGCGTTGGTCGGTAGCCCGCCCCCGTTAAGCAGGAAATAAGCGCCAAACAGTGGACATTTATCGAACATCTTAGAATCGAATTCCTTGTTCCGAATAATTATTGATCCGGCTTCGATCTCCTGTTGCACCAGTTTAGCAATAGCGCCCTCGACAAAATAATCCATCATTTTGTCTTTGACTACCTTGGTCCCTTCATTCAGAATTTTTGCTACGCCATAACTGACAATAGCGGCCACCGGCGCCGCGGCCCCAGCGGACAAGCCCGTTGCAGCCAAAGCTCCCGCCGCTGCACTCAGATCCAAGGCTGCCTCTGCTGCTTTCAGGCCGCTGACAAAACCCTCAACACAGCCGCGCTTAAGCTCAGCCCTCATATCCCGGCTGAGCAACTCATTCAGAGCATCAACGGCGGCCTCAGGGTCCCCTTCGTTCACAAATCTTCTCGCCTGGTTGACCATTCGCCTCTGGTACCAATTATCAAAAGCACTGTCAAAGTGTGTGGCGGCCTGTGCTCCGATCAACTTCTTGAAGTCGTCAACCTGATCGCCCGCTACAGTCATGGCATGCGCCAAAGAATCCGGCATCGCCATGCCCTTGGCAGCCGTCAGGGCACTCACAGCCTGTATCTTGCCGCCTGATGCCCTCTGGATGCGATCTGCC
>Ga0302120_10000117_pt1 | contig 31336 bp, 22 predicted proteins | sample AG5_Bottom_MG_FD_203118 | JGI IMG/M metagenome (GOLD analysis project Ga0302120, IMG submission 203118) | Marine microbial communities from Western Arctic Ocean, Canada - AG5_Bottom | ecosystem: Environmental > Aquatic > Marine > Oceanic | place: Canada: Western Arctic Ocean | collected 2017-10-01 | reverse complement strand
TGAGAGAGTGATGGCCGTGAAACCCCTTGATGAAGAGTTTCATCTTTGCATCAGTTTTACCCAATGAGTAGCGGTGAATTTTCATATTGTCTACATTACGGAGTTTGGTTTGAGTCTCAATCGAAGTGATATTATTTGGAAATGGTTCAAAGGCATGGACGAAAGAGCAACGTTTTGCAAACCAATGGCCAATCACTCCGATATTAGCACCGACGTCGAAAACAACATCACTTTCTTTCAATAGTGGCTCAACACGATCCAACCAAGGAACCGCATCACAGGCCTTATCGGTAGAGAGAACCCAGTTCAAACGCTCAGCATAGGCTACCTTGCGTAACAGGGCACGTTCCTCGTCATAGACATAGAGTTCGAGGTCACTCGATTTCAGCCACCGCCCCACCGCAGGATGAATTACTAAGCGATTGAGGATTCTCCCTGGAATTCTGAAACCATATCTAATAGCGCGGAGAGGAAAACTCCTTTTTGACTTCTTATCGGTTATGCAATCCCCTCTGTTTCGGGCGTTCCATCGCCGACATAAGAGTGTCGCGACGCGAAACTGGATTTACTTCTCACATTGTTCGCCCGATGGCGAGTATTCATCAGTTTCACACAATTCTCCATCAAAGGCGGCAAGTTTATGGGATTGAGCAGAAGTAAAAAGACTGAGACAACGTGCCACCCCTCAGTATTGAAGAAGTTCGCCAGAAGCGCACCGAACTGCTGGAGAAAGGGTTCACCGTCATTCCCGGAGTTCTCGGCCGGGAATTTGTCGATGAGTTGAAGGTCTGGGCCGATGGATTAGTCAGTGCCAACCCACCAAATGACAAATTCCGCTATCAGGGCAGTGATATCCACGTCTTCACCGAAGAGCGTTGGGAGCGCCGAGAACACCTTGAGTTGGGGCCAACAAGAATGCCTGACCCGATGGCCGCCCGAGTGATTTTTAATGAGAGCAAACTCGCTTTCTGTGAGCAACTCGGATTGGCTGGATTGAACCCCCAGGAATGGGTCATTCTCATATCCAAACCCACCGGTGGCCCCCCATGTTATTGGCATCAAGATTTCGCGGATTGGAATAATCCCACCGCATATTCACCTTGGCCGACGAAAATTCAGATTGGCTTCTATCTCACCAACACAAATCGAGAGAACGGTTGTATGCGAGTAATTCCCGGAAGTCACCAGAATCCACACGAACTACATGCAAAGCTACCTCCCCCTCACGAGGAAGCGATTCAGGAGATTACTGACCCCAATGACGCTATTTTCGCCTCCCCCCCTGACGCCATCGACATCGAGGTTATGGCTGGGGACATGGTGATTACCGATGCTCGCCTGCTTCATGCCACTTGGGATAATAGTAGTAAAATGAGTCGTACTTTTCTAGTAACTTGGCACGACGTATTTCCCGGCCCCTCTCCACCTTCTTGGTGGGATGGTGAGATTCCACTTGTGATGCAGGGAAGCGACCCGGATGAGGAGTACGAGAAAACTAAGATCCCTCATAGAATGCTTACCCAACTGAATGATGGGACCTCTTAAATGGATACTTCCCAATGATGTAGTTCTAATAATGGCTACCAGCCATTAATTTTGAGCAATCCAGAGTCGCCGCGCCCATGAAACGGGGATTTGAAGAACCGTTTTCGGTCTAAATTCCCCAGTATTTTTCCGAACTTGATTGTCGTTGTTGCAAGGTCTTGACGATGAGCATGGTGAACCATAGTACGAACAGCCACGCGATAGGAACGGTCCCGTCTTCTAGGATTCGTCTCACATCGAATTCATATTTCGAGCCCCTGAGAACCTGAATGGTGATTTCTAGCCCGGTGTTGAGGAATGAATACACGACCATTCCCGCGGCGGCGAGTACGAAAGCACGGCCTGATAATTGTCCACGCCCTAGGCGCAATAGTAACAGGCCACCGATAATAAGAAAGAAAACGATAACAACCCAAGCCAGGGAACTGTGGAAGGAGGAGAGGTAAAGCACACTGGTGCGAGAACCCGCCTCCAACTGGTCATTATATTCGGAAAAAGCATTGGCGACCGCGAATACTGACGAGAATACCGCCCCAGCCCACATCAGTGAGGAGAAGAACGCGGCATCGGTATTCTCACGCATCTCAGACATCACTCGGGAGACATTCGCCTCCAATCCCAATCCCTTGAACAGAAGCCAGAATCCTATGAAGAATGGTAGCCCGCCGATGAGAATATCGCCACCTAATGCGGGAGGGAGCATGATTCCGAGACCGAAGATCATCAGCACAATAGCAAGAGGAACCAGCATCTTGGCTCGCCACTTCGGGTCTTCAAGCGCTTTTACGATGTAATAGTAGGTACCTTCGATACCCTTAGATTGTTTGACGATAATCTTCTGCACGTGGTCGATTCGCACCTGGCTTTGAAGAATTGGCAGTACCGACTCATCCTCGGCACCGTCGGTCACAAGAATCGCTCGGTCGGGCTGGAATTGTGAAACTACTTCTTCAAGCTGCGCCGCAATGGCCCGGTCAGAGCGGGTACCGACCTTCTCGTCGCCAGTAAGGATTGCTACTTCCACCGCGTCTCCACCCTCACCACTTTCGGCGAGGTTATCGTGTTGGTGCAACGCTCCAAGAATCGCATTGGTATCGCTTTCCTCCGGGTCGGCAATACCCAATTTGAGAGCAGCGGTCAAAACGCTTCGCCGGCCAATCACCGGGCCACGTATTGCGGCTTTTATTCCGAGATCATTATCGCGGTCGACAGTCAGTACAATTGTTCGGACGATACACTTCACCTCCTGCCTTTGGCTTGAATAGCGTAACCCCCCATCCGATATCAACCATCGCTTCGGCGGCCTCGATTCAAGCGAGTCTTTCTATCAATTCGCCGAAAGCAGTGTAAAAAGTACGCAATTCGCCGGAAAAATCCCTTCCTTGGATTTCTGGCAACTCGATTTTCTGGTCGCTGCTGATTTGGCAAATCCCTTCGACGGTAGTGATGACCATTGGGCCACTAGACATCCACAAACGCATGAACATGAGTAATTCCGGAGTATTCTCGATCGTCAGGTTTCCTTCGCTCATATTCCCACCTCGGTCGACGAAGAACCTTGAAAGTTGTCCCACCGCCAAAGTCTGGGTCAAATATGCTTCAGGCACTATCTTCGGTGTCGAGGGCATCATCGCCTTTGCCGGTCGAGGCATCACTCACCTCACCACTGTCTTCGCTCGCCGCCGCGCCTGCTGCATCGCGCATTCGCCAACGTTGTTGTGAGCGTAGGTATTTCATGGGGTGGTCAAGCCACGGTTGGTCACACAACCGGTCATCGCCGGGTTGTACTGCACAGCATGCGTTCAACTTGAGTTTAGCACATCCAGCTGGGGTGTATGAGCGTTCGTAGACGTGACCGATTTGATATGTCGTGGTCTCGGGATTATAGTCTGGGGCATTGACGAAAAATCCAGCACAGGTTTCTTGTTCTAGGCCAATCGTGGCTGAAATAGAGGCGAGGAAGAGTCGACCGAAGTGATTGACGTTGATTCCTGCCTCCAGTTCGCGCACTGCTTTACGCATACAAGGAGGCCAATCATCCTGCTCAACCCCACTCAATTCCAAGCGCTCACTTGAGGCTTGTTGAATTAGGGTGGTGGCCATTCCCACGGCTTCTGCGAGTCGCACTGCTAGTTCATCGGTGACCTCAGTCATCCGCAGTAGCGCGTCGGCCATTATCTGTTCCTTGATGCGTTCGCGCAACAGGCGGGCGAGTTGTTGTTGGCTACCCATTCGCCGGTCGCCTAAGACCACTTTGCCATCATTGACTTCGTGGTTGATGAGGCGCCAGCGCTCGCCGGTAATACGCGGGCAGATTTCAATGAAATCGGAAAGTCCAACCTCCCATATCTCATCGCTTAGCCCACCCCTTCCTCCTGGCTTGGCTTGGCGGGAGGTGCCTGTGGTTGGCGAGGGCAGGTTGGTGGCCGGGGTTTTGGCGGTGACTCTTTCGATTTGTGAGAGGTAGGTGCGGGCAATTATCGGTAATGCCACATCATCAACGCAAAGCAACCTCTCGGCGCGCTCAGCCTCGGCTTGTGCCCAGCGGGAAATCAACACCTCCTGTTCGGATGCGCATACAACTAGTCGCGCAAATGAGTAGGAGAATGATTCCAGTAATCGCCCCTCTTCTGTGTGGATATCACGCATCGCCATAGCGTCAACTCCGCCCTTGTTGCTGATTGACTCAACCAATCGTAATCTTCCTCTGGTACGGGTTTCATCCATTCTTTCCGAGTCTAGTAGGACTTCGAGAGTGATGTCATTATCTACTGCTAGTTGGCGTTGGTAATCGCTGGATTGCGGCAGGAATGGATAGCGCGCCAAGATGACGGCATCTTCGATGACCGGCACCTGCAGTGGCATTGGCATGAAGGGGCAAAGGAATCGAAGGTTCTTGAAGCATCGCCGTAGTACTGATGATGAGGGATGCGCGACTCGCGCAGGTATGCTCGCCCCGTTTTCGGCTTGGCTAGTCTCGGTGCAAGAGGAGATTCGCGCTGATTTCGGATGGCCTGAGGCCGACGACCTCGCCAGTGCTGTGGCGGTGTGTGAGGCAGCAGAGAGCTACCCAATGTGGTCTGCAGATAATCGCCTGAATACTCTAAATGTGGTGCGGGCATCATTGCTTGATGACCAACGACCAGTGGCCGTTCTCGGAGCCGCGGTCGAAGCGGAAGACCTTGACGTATTGCTTGACCTTGACCCTCATCTCGTCGCCGCCGATGGTAGTGTCGGCGTCCTCGCTGAACTCGATCCGACGGGTAACCCTGTGGGCGGTGATGATAGTGATGGTGCGGGCGGAGCCCATTGGGAGAGATTGGCCTTGGTGGTCAGCGATGCCGACGGTTGGCCGCATCTGCAATCAGCGGTTGAGCGAGAAGTTCCCATTGCCCTCCATGCGCACGGCGATAACCGTGCTCAGGTGGAGGCTACCCTGCTGAGGTGGAGTGAAGAAAACCCACCACCAATATTTCTCACCCACCAGACCACATCAGACTTGGAAGGAATCTACAACCCTGGGGGTTTCACCGATGGTGACCGGGCAATCTGTCTGCTATTGTCCATGGGAGTGTCCCCTGAACGTTTGATCCTTGTTGGCTATGATGAGCACACACTCGGTCGCTGGTCGGGAGTCACGGATGAGCCCATCAAGCGACGCAAATTGGGGTGGATGGCTAAGATACTCGACCATATGGGGTTTGGTGATGGCGGACAGTGAAAAAGTCGAAGAGTTGGCCGTGGCGCAGAAGCGTTTGCGGAGAGCGACCTTTTCCGCAATCTTCCTGCTCATCGGTCTACAAGCGGGCTGGATGTTAGTCATCTCTCAGTCGGCGACACGCGAGGTTAACAACCTCGATTCGCCCTTTCACAGCAGTCATTTTTTCGAAGTTCCCGATATCACTGCAACAGGAAAATCGATGCAGGTTTCCTTCACTTGTTCAAATGTAATAGGGCAAGGTAATTCCAGTGACGATATCTGGTGGGCACTATACGATGAAAGTGGCCGGGTTGTGGTTGATTGGAATGGAATGTCAGGTGGGGACTGTGGGGGATTTGATCTATCCTTGCCCCCTGGAGATTACAAGATTCTCACATCCGAGGATAGCGGCGCCGATTTCGAACAGAATCTCCACCTCAAAGTATGGAAGTCGCTTTCATTTGAGGGCCATGTTATTGGATTTATTATCGCGATATTGTTGGGCGGAGATGGCATCTGGCGGGCAAGAAAGAAAATCAAAGCACTGAACGAGCCGACAGACCAGCACAAAATCTCCCAGAAAGGAGTGTGGGAGCAAGTCCATTCCGAGATGGAGGAAGGTGACCGAATTCAAGCCGAGGTCACTGAGATGAGTTTCACAGGTTTCTCCGACCAACCAGAAGATGAATCACAGGACGCAAAGAAGATACCAGCGCTGTCCGAATACGACCAAACCGCTGAAATTGAACTTGAAGAGGGGGAGAGGGATGCTTTGGATGAGATGGCGAAAGGCACGATGCAAGGTCTGCGTGGTCCGGTAGAGAGAGATGAGAGAATCAAACGGGTGGGCGACATCTACGACCTGATGGACGATTAGCGAAAGGGATGGATTGTCGGGCCAACTTGTGGTTTGGGAAACTCATGCGAAGGACTGAGTGGTTAGATGAAATCGAACAGTGATGCTTGCCTCGCCCGGTCATTGTTGAACAGGCTCTCGACAGATTTTGCCAACCATTCGATATTCTGTTTGGTATAATCATCCACCCCATAGGTTTTGACGACGTGCCCGGTAACGTCAATGTATTTTCGCACCGCACCTTCGGTAACGGTAAGGGCAAGATTTCCCCCGCATTGGCGGTTTTCGTCAACCTCAATTCCAAGCGTACTGCCTGAAGTCGCTTCACCACCCTTCTTGGTTTGGATACATTTCCCTGCCAACGGAAAGCGGCGATACGAGTGGGCGCATTTCATGCAGCGAATCTTCTGTCTGGTGAAGGCGACGAGATTACCACGCAGGTCTGGAAGGAAATGCGAGCGAACCACACTGCTGGCCACTGTGCGCACATCGACGGCGCGAAGTTTACGGCCAATCTCCAACTGACCGTTCATCTTGTCGACCATGGTCTCAAGGGTCTTGTAGGCTGATAGTGCTGGGCCGGCATCCAATGAGTTGCATTCATGGGTGTAGCCATAACCACGCAGACTTAGTGGCGTATCAATTCGCATATCGACAATGTCAACCAGATCGAGAACCTCCTTTGGTTGGGGTTGGGATAGGGTGGCCTCGTAGAATGCACTGGGGTAGTACCACGAACAATCAACATTGAGTGCTTCCTTATCGACTTCTGTCGGGTTGATACGGGTTGTAAGAACCAGAGGCGCATCCATCTGGCCGCCTCGGTTGGCAGGGAGAATATCGCGGCTGAAATTGAGCAGACCATCGAGTAGCATCATAATCGCATCCTCATCACCGTCACAATTTCTGCGTTTTGAGGCATGGAATAACGGGTGGGCATAACCACCGCTACAATTGCTCCAACCGATGATGCGAGACAGAACACCGCCGCTTGTGTGTGGTGCTAAGGCGATGGTCAGATGGCCGACTAGGTCGTCGGCGGTCTGGCAATTGTAAAATGGCTCAAGTCCATAGAATCGCACCAAAAGGTCGTCGATGAATTGGGTTGTACGCAGGAGGAAATCTTCGGCGCGCCTACTGACGATGAAGTCTTGTGGGTAGAGTTCGACCATCTGCTCACCATCACTGAGTTCATTTCCATCAATATCGATGGAATAGCCCAATTGGTGTAATCGCTCGACGCCGACGCCAATTTCTCGTGGTCTGAAATGGGTTATCGGAACATCGGACATATCGAATCTAATAGTGCCGTCACGAAATACCGGGAGTTGGTGTGCGGCGCGCAGGATACCTTTCTCAAGAGCCTCGGGAGTCTGACCTTTGGACATCAATCCCTTGACGCATTTGACGATTTGTGGCATACGGATGTCGAGATTGTTTCTCGCCGCATCGATCATCTTCTGAATCGGCAGTGTCTGCATCACACCCATCCTTCTGGCGGAACTGTTTTCCGCCTCTTTGCGCGGCTCGCATCGTCCGCCGCAGACCTCTCCTGCATCGGTTAGGGATATACAGGTAAGCATTCCCGACCCGGTGCCACATTTCACGCAGAATCGCTTGCGTACCTGAATTCGAAGAGAGCCTTTCTCAGCGGCGACAGAAAGTCGCCGCTGCGGCCCTCCGGCCATGCCAATAGGAAAGAGAGAATGTACCGCTGGGCGCATTTCACGTGGAGCCGCTTTTTCCGGCCGCGCCATCCTAGTGCCGATGCGCACCGGCGCCGAATGCTCCCAGCGTAGGTCGCTGGTTTTTCGAACCAACCACAACGAACCATCGACTCGATGTTCATCTTCTAGAGCAATAGATTCATCGAGCAAGACAGGGTTTTCTGGCCCCTGGTCAAGGACTTCATCCATTGCTTGCTTACCCATTTGTTCGGTGTCCTTGATATTGTAGCCTTTTTGTCGGGCATCGGTTTCTGCAGCGATTCGAATCTGAGATTTCATTGCATCGAGGGCATTCCGGCGCTCCTTTTCTCGCTTTAGCAATGAGGCGATATGAGACAGTTTTTCACTGCGCGCCTGCAGGTGGATTCGGGCATCAACAATCTTCTCAACCCGACCCTTTTGTGGCCCAAGTCCAAGCCCTTCCAGCATCGCTTCCCATCCCGAAGTGATAAGCAAGTCATCACCGTCATGGTGGTGGGCAAGACCTAGAACCATCGCCATTGCCTTGGGTAATCCGTGTATTCTCAGGGTCTCCATCTCGGATATTTCGTTGTCAAGCAGTGGTTCGCTCAAGTTGAATTCAGGGCCAGGGGTTTGACCTTGGAAATCCTCAAATTGAAATTGTTGTAATGGCGCAGGGTCCCAACTTTTCACACCCTCAGCGATTCGCAGAGCACCATCTTCGACCTGCGAGTTCTGTAGTATCACCAACATCGGTTCAACCCATTCCAGCGGCAGGTCGGCCCACCAGGGATTGTGCGGCGGGGGTAGAGATGTGCCGAATCTATGGGCGATTGCCTCGGCTTGAGGCCAGTTCAAGGTCAGCGCCCGTAGGAATCGATGCCAAGTTCTACGAGTAATCTCGACATCTTCACTTGAAGGGCTGGCCGGGGCGCCATCTGGTAATTCACTTCGGGAGAGACCAGTGATGTCGACGAAGTCCTGCAAACCTTTGTCATCCAAGGAATCCAATAGGTCGCTCGCCCACCAATCATTGCTATACGCCGAAGGAACCAATTTCTTGTTGTTCTCAAGGAATTCACCGAAACCGAGTACTAACTCGCCATTATCCCAAATCGACAGGACTTCCTCCTTCACTTGCTCCCAGGTCGTTTGGTCGTCGACGCGTAGGAACTTGCCATCCTCGAGCAGCAACCAAGGCCCTTCAGCCTCATCGCACGGGGTTACCGCACAGGCTTTTCCGGGGCGTTCTATCTTCATCTGCGTACCGACCGCGAGGAAATCGTCCATTGCCCGCATACTGACTGGGTTAAGCGATCCCGCCGCCAGCCCAGAGGTTCTTGGCCGGCCATACCTGAGGCGAAATCCTCCGGGATTTGAGGGCTCGCCGAATACTGGCCGGCCAGCGATGATATCGTTCATGAATTTGCGCACCGGCTCGATTTGGCGGCGTGCCCGAATACCGTTGCTAGAATCTTCGTCACCCTTGGCAGCGAAAGCCGAAATGAATTCCCATCCAGGAACCCTCAAGCGCTCGGTATGCTTTTGGATCTTAGGTGCCTTGAGGCAAAGACCCTCGCCGATAACCAGCAGGACACCGCCGCGAATCCTTGCCTCGTCGATATTTCTACATTCGCCATAACCACTGCATTCAATCGATTCTGTCGATTCACCATTAATCATTACCGGGCAGGCTCGAATGATGGTGTCGACCTCATCAGGTGGTGGGCGATATTGCAGATTTCCCCGGTAGAGGCCGAATTCCTCCTTGACCCGTTCGACCTCGGGGGTGGTCGGAATGTAGGGGCCGATGCCCAGATCCCGGCGAATCATATCACCGATGAGTACGGCTAGAGCTTGGGCAGTACCACCGGCTGCACGTATCGGGCCGGCAAAATGTAGACTGAGAAATTGTGAGCCATCGACATTGGGCAGGAGCCGGACTTCACTTATTCCCTCTAGAGGTGCGACCAGTACCGCTTCGGTCAGAATGGCCAAGCCAACCCTCAGTCCGACATCGATTGACTTGACGGTATCAAATCCTTCATCGCGGAAATGGCGAGCCACTTTCTGAGCCATGGTTATTGCCGTAGTCTCACGGTCATGCAGATCGAGCATGGTGCGTATATCAGCGGCAATCTTGACTCCATCGAGGTGATTGATGAGCAGTTTCTCGGTGCGGCTGGCAAGGTCAGAGGTGCGCGGTATCTCAACCTCCAATGTGTGATCTAGTCCTTTCGCGCGGGCTCTTTGCGCCAATTGATAGCATTCTTCAGCGTGCTCATCAAGCGATGTTTGATAGTTTTCAATCTCTTTTTCTAAGCGCTCCCCTTCTCGGGCCAGCAACTCATCACGTCCCGACATTGAATCTCTCCGAGCCTTTCTTCAAGTGTTCACCGACGGCCGTTTATCATCCCTACGTCGTTCACTACACCCCACGTAGCGGCCATCAGGACGTCCAGTCTCGGCAACTGCCTTGGCGATAAGGTTCATTCACCACCCCACAATACCGGGGTTGGGAGAGCCATGGGAGTAGAGGATGGTTTGCGTCGCGAGCCAAGTTGGCAGCGATTGGTAGAATACGTCAAGGAATTCTCCTACATGCGTTCCGATAACGAGTTATTCACCCTCGCAAGTGGGCGACAATCGCCGCATTTCTTCGACTTGAAACCACTAATGATGCACCCGGAGGGTAGTGTTCTATTGGGTGAATTACTCAACCTTCGTCTCGATTCATTGGCACCTGATTTCGTCGGCGGCCTTGAACTGGGTGCGGTACCGTTGACCGCCATAGCCGTGGCTACGGCGGGAGAGGATTGCAAGCGCCTCGGTTTCATGGTACGTAAAGAACCCAAGGGGCGAGGCGGGAGGAAGACCAATAATCCCCCTGGGATAGAGGGCTGTGGAATAATGGGTGGTGGGAAAGTAGTCGTGCTTGAGGACGTTACAACTACCGGTGGCTCGGCCCTGAAAGCGGTCGAGCAAATACATCAGACCACCCCATGCGAAGTCATCGCAGTAATCACGGTCGTCGACCGCGAGGAAGGGGGAGCCGAAACATTCGCTGCCGCGGGAATTCCCTTTGAGGCGTTAATCTTACTTTCCGATATTGCTGAGTGATTCGATGACTCACCGAGCGATTTCTCCTCAGCATGGAGGCGAGGTGGCGGGTTCACTGGTGGCAGTTGACAAAGTAAAGGGGGGGCTGAAATTTCACTTCCATCCAGATGCAATGCGTCTAGCCACTCCTTGGCAGATAGCGCTCGAGCGGGCGAGCCGGCTAGCCAAACTGGAATTACCAGAAGGAGTGATACTCGATGCCGCTTGTGGCTCAGGGATTCAATTGGCCGCCCATATGGTGGCGACACAACGGGCTGGGTTTGGCATAGAGTCAGATGAGGAGGTGGCACACTCGGCCGCAGCCAATCTGTGGCAGGTTGGGACATTTGAGCGTAGTGAAGAAGCGCCGTGGCTCAAATCATCGCAGGTAGTTATTGGTGATGGTATCGATGCTAGAGGGGCGATGGCCGCGGCGGGAGATGTGGTGATCGGCATGCTGCAACTCGACCCAGCGCGGCCACAGAATAGTCGCACCCACGGATTGGATGAAATGTCCCCGAAACTCGACGAGGTCTTCAGCGCCTGGGCCGAACACCTTGCAGTTACCGAACGGGGCCCAGCGATATTGCTTGACCTATCGCCTAGATTATCGGCTTCACAATGCTCTGAGGTCGAGACCTTGGTCGAGGCTCAGTGGCCGGGAGTGGCGAGAACCTGGGAATGGACATCGCGTGGTGGGGGGAGAATTGACCGCCTGTCATTGTGGCTCGGCTCCGCTGCAAGCCCAGAGGTTGAGATTCGCTACGTCAGGATACCACCAACTAATCAACAATCGGCGATAATCGTCACCGGAGAAAAATCACCTTCCGCGCCTCCGGCGCGTTCGCTTGCCCGGGTCGGAGAATACCTAACAATTCTCGATGCAGCCTTGGTCTCAAGTGGATTAGCCGTGGCATGGTTAGATTCTGTATTGGCGCAGAAAGAGAGTTTCAGGTGGTTGGAGAGAGAGGGACGACGACCTGTAATTGTCCATCCAAAGAGTCTGCAGATTGAAACCGATGGTGAAACACTACTGGTGCAGACCACCGGGCAGATTGTTGCAATAATCAGCATGGAGATAAATCTTGAAAACGTCCCATTGCTCGCTGAAATAGGAGTTGAGAACAAGTTGGAATCGATGACCATTCGGGCTCAACTAGACCCCGATATTCAGCCACTTGTCCAAGCTGCCCTACACAGAATGTTGCGTGGTAAGGGCGGGGCAAGGGCAGGATTTGTGATCAGCGACCCATCATCCTCACGGCTTTTCATCTGTCGTGAATGAGTGCTGGCGCAACAGTGAGAAAAATGTCCACTGAGCGCCCTTCCTCACCACGGCATCGCATTTGCACATCGCGGTCTTGATATAGGGGGTTTTAGTCGGGCGGATGGCCGGACGTAGTCCGTAGGTCGCATTCATCACCGCAAAGTCCGAGGTAATAGAGTTGTCAAAGAAGCAAGATACCGAGTTGGGAGACGATTTCTCCTACATTATTAGAATCGCAGATAGCGATGTGGACGGCCTGAAAACCTTGGCTGTGGCGCTGACTTCTGTAAGGGGTGTCGGCATCCGCACCGCATCAACAATCTGTGGCATCACCGGGCTGAACCCAAAGAAGTTGGCTGGACATCTATCGTCTGACGAACAGGAGACGCTTCGCAATGTCATCGAATCATATGCAGAGAATACTCCAAACTGGATGCTCAACCGGCAGCGTGATATTGAGACCGGGGATGACTACCATCTCTTCGGCATCGATGTCAAGTTGACCACCGGTGATGATATTGGACGTCTACGAGCAACCAAGGCTTATCGAGGTGTGCGCCACGCTAGTGGCAACAAGGTACGCGGTCAGCGCGGCCGTAGTAATGGCCGCAGCGGCCTTACCCTCGGTGTGCAGAGAAGTAAGTGAGGTGAGATAAATGGGTCATCCAAAGTTTTCTCGTAAGAAGTACGATTCACCAACTCATCCTTGGAAGAGTGCTCGCATTAAGGAAGAGCACGCCATCAAGGCCAATCATGGACTGAAGAACGTCCGTGAGATATGGAAGGCCACTTCCGCTCTTCGCCGTCACCGCCATCAAGCGATGAAACTCATCAGCCGCGCCGCCTCGACCGAGCCGCACTTGATACGCGAGAACGAAGACTTACTTCGTTCGTTGTACAACAAGGGACTGATTCCAGACGGTGCAACTATGGATAATATTCTAGAGTTGTCGGTTGAAGACATGCTTGGTCGTCGCCTTCAGACTTTGGTGCGATTGAAAGGAATGGCAGTCTCGCATAAGCAGGCACGCCAACTAATCACCCACGGCCATATCGCCATCGGTGAGCAGAAGGTCACCATCCCAGCCTATCCAGTCAGCCGCGAAGAGGAGGAGGAAATCATCTACGTCGGACGCTCGGTATTATCTAATCCCAATCATAGTATTCGTCAAGATATCGAGACCCTGCGCTCGACCGTTGAATATAGCGAAGATGAACCGGTTGAGATGGGCGAGGTATTCGTCAAGACTGATACCGAAGTCATCGCCGAGCGTGCCGCCGACGCACCATCTGCCGAGAGCACCATACCTGCTAAGCCAGCCGCTGCTGCTAATCCAGTTGCTGAACCAGCCGCTGAACCAGCCGCTGAACCAGCCGCTGAACCAGTTTCAGAAGGAGGTGAAAAGTGATGTCACGTAAAGCGATAGTCAACATCTTCAGTTCGTACAACAACGTATTGATGACCGCTACCGACTTGACCGGTGCTGAAACCATCGCTAAGTGTAGTGGTGGACAGATGGTCAAGAGCGGCAAGGACAGCGGTGGCCAGTTCGCCGCCACTCGTGCCGCCGAGCGTCTCGCTGACATGCTCAAAGAGCGCGATTTTACCCAAGTAATCGTCAAGTACAGGGCTCCTGGTGGCAACAAGTCGCCAAATACTGGACCTGGTGCCCAAGCGGCGATACGAGCCATGACCCGTGCTGGTATGTCGATTACCAGAATCGAAGACGTAACTCCTATACCACACGATGGTACGAAGAAGAAGGGTGGCCGCCGTGGTCGCCGTGTTTAAGTGGAGGAATTATTGATGAAGGCAGAGATTATCAAGAACGAAGGCAATCAGATTCAGCTCCTCCTTAAGGATGCTAAAACCTCAGAGGTCAACGCACTGCGCCGCACCATTCTCACGGATGTGCCAAAGATGGCCATCAGCCGAGTCCGCTTTGAGATGGGATTGATCGATGATAATGGTGAGAGTTATGAGTCGGTCAACGTTCTTCCGGACGAAGTTATTGCCCATCGTCTGGCGATGCTACCTATTCCAACCTACTACGATCGCTTCTGTTTCCCTGATGAAGACCCAGCCAACGAAGGCCTACCCGAGGACCAGTGGGGTAGTCCTGCCTCGCAGATAATTTACCACTGCAGTGTGCGTGGACCCCCCAAAGACAGCGAAGAAGAATTTATTGTTGTGCGAGCGGGGGACCTCAATGTTCTCGGCGAGGCCGACCTGCAGATTCCCGAACAGTACAAGGGCATCCCTTTGACCACCGTAATTCGTGGCCAATATCTGGAATTCTACGCCTATGCGGTAATCGGTCGTGGGAGTGAGCACGCCAAGTTCATCCCTGCCTCCGGCGTCACCTTCTATCAGCGTGAAGTTGCCCGGTTAGTGACTAAGGGTAAGAAGTCAAAGGTGCTTTTCGACCTTGACCTTACCATCGCAGATGGGCGGGCAGTCGATGCAAAATTATTCGGCAAGGACGGAGTGGTTGATGATATCGATACCGTCGAGGAAATTCGCCGCGCCTTGGCGCACGTCAGCCGCGGTACCAACCGCGACCTAGATTTTGACAATGCCATCGTATTGGATGAAATTGCCGGTGAATTCGTTTTCACCTACGAAACCGATGGCGCCCTCAAACCCGAAGAGGTATTCAACCGAGCTTGTGAGGAACTCTCTGACCGCTTCGACCGAATATCTGACGAACTTGACCTCGCATTGGCTTGAACACTTTCCACCCTAGACCTACCTTCTCGGGCATTCTAAGGTCGGTAAGTCCTAGTATTCTCAGCACAAACCATCCGACAGGTGGGGATGAGTGACCAAAGTGGTAGCGCGTGCCGGTGGGCATGTTACACTTATTTTCAGTATCCATGATGATGATACGAATCTTGATGCCCAAGGTAGTCGCGGTGCCGGCTTCTGTCTCCGACAAGGCGCCGAGGTCAGCGCTACCATCGACCTGCCATTAGGTGGTGAGCGCCTTGATGAACCGTTGGTTGACATCGCGGTATTCGATTACGATGGCTCCATCGCACCGATTGAATGCTTTGAACCTTATCTGGTGTTATTAGAAGAGTTACAATCTAGCGGGCGATTTTCCGTTTCTGGCCACAATATCGAACTGAAGGTGATGTTGGAACTACCGCGTAGTCAAGGATTCGGGATGTCGGCCGCAGGTCTGTTGGCGGCGGCGCAGGCGTTGATTGGAGCGGCAGAAAAATACGAACCGGTTAGTGGAGATGGCCTAGCGAACACCGCCGAAAACCCGCCGACAGAGTTCGACCTTGCGAACCTAGTTGCCCATCGTACCGAGCGTCGATTATCTTCGGGTCTGGGCGATGTTCTAGCGTTATCAGCGGGGGGGATTGAACTTCGACTCGAGCCCGGGGCACCGGGTGAGTATGGCCGGGTGGTTGGATTTGATGCTGCGCTATCACCAATTTTGGTATGGGGTGAGGTGGGTAAACATACCGGGGATTATATTGATGATGCGGGTTGGAAAGTAAGAATCTCAGCCGCCGGTGAGGATGCAGTCAGCCGTTTACGGCAGGGCGAATGGAATCAGAACAAGTGGCCGGAACTACTGCATGAATCAGCAATCTTTGCAGAGATATCGGGCTTGCATGGCGAGGATACCCGGCAAAGATTGTTGAACAAAGTTGAGGAAGTTATCGTTCTGAGTGGCCAGTCCGAAGGTTATGTGGCGCGATTATGCATGCTCGGCACCAGCGTTGCTATCCTCCCGTTATCACTTGAGATGAGTCCAAGTGAATCCGATGTCCGATGTATTACCACACAGTTGGATGCATTAGGTTTGAACTATCTGAGAACAAATATTTGAGTGGATGATATTATTCATGGTGGCGAGGTCGGCACGCCATGGCGAATATGGGTTGGATACTGATCGTAACAATGGTCGGCCTAGCACTCATTATCGCTGGCGCACAATTGTCGTCGCAAGAAGATGAAGAGGGGGATGTAGAGGATAGTGGAGATATAGGGAGTGATGAAGATAACCGCATTCTCGATGTCTGTCTACAATCACATTCCCATGACATGACCCACTACCACGCAAATCTTGAGATCAGTATTCGTGGCGAGAACCGAATAATCCCGACAAGTACTGGAGTAACTTCGACCTGTATGAGTGGCATCCATACCCATGGTGATGATGGTACCCTGCATATTGAGACGCCAGGAGATATGGAAGCGCGCATTGAACACTTCTTTACAATCTGGGATCAGCCATTGAGTGAAACTCAGTTGATGGAGGCTACCGTTGGTCAAGGTGAGTCGATTACAATGACTGTAGATGGAGTAGTGGTCGAAGATTATCAAAACCATATATTTGTAGATGGCCAGCAGGTCACCATCAAACTGGAATGAGTTATTCAAGCCTCGAAAAGCCGCGACAGGTCGAGTGGGCTGGAATCGAGTAATACAGTTCCCGGAATGTGGACATTCTCGCAGAAACCGTGCCGATAAACGATTGCTCCCTGCCCCCATTCCTCAACATAACGTGCAGTCTGCTTGCCGGTTTTCTTGCGCTGGAAAGAGACATCGGCACCATAGAAATGCTTTGCATCAATCCAAGCTACCGGTTGGCCGTTGATACGTACATCATCAAGAATTAGAAGGTCGGGTGTGCGGATTGGGCGTCCATGTGTACTGGTTTGCTCTTTGACCATCTCGCTCTGGCGACGAAATTGTACCCCGTTCTCACTGAACCAATCGCAGAGGATATCCTCGAACAGTTCGGCTCGGTCGTGTGTTTCGCTCTGGTCTACATTCGAGACTCGGTCGGCTTCCTCGGCCTTGGTGAATTCTTCAATATCTCGTTTGGACAATTTTTTCTCTGGGGCTTTTAGGGAATCTTTGATTTTTGACTTCGACCATCCACGGGCTGAGAGAATCGCCCGGAAGGTATTCACCGGAGGGGCGTCGAATCTTTGCGAAAGATCGAGAATCCCAATTCCTTCTTGGTAAAGTCGCAAGATATCTTTGGCTTGGCGCTGTAGTCGGTGATGGCCGTAGACCGTCTTCTCCTGCAATAGGGCTGAGCGTAGCGAAAGTGCCTGGTCGGTATTGATTTTATTTCCTTTCAGAGCGTGAGCAATATGTTCGACCTGGGAATCGGGGAGAAAGCCGAACTCACCCCTCTCGATTACGACTTTGGAAGCGGCCTCCTCATCGGCCAAGGGAACTGGAGAATTGTTCCAATTCAGGTCATGGCGCTGTGGAGTCAGGTTGTCGGGAAAGGCCATAGGTAGGGGTTTGCGAGTAAAACGAGCGATGGCGGCGGCACAAGCCTCCGCATCATATTCAGCATATCTCTCAAGCAGAGCGGTGCGAGGAGCGCCGCCATATCTGCTCGTTCCTCGTTTCTTATTACCGCTCTGCGGTCTTCGCTTTCTGCGGCTATTGTCGGCGCCCATGGTATCCGTCATCCTCCCCTCTTAGCCGGACGCTTTTGAACATAGGGCTTCTAATGAGTTGGATAGAAGTGTTGATATTACGGCAACAAGAGACAATTACAATTCTTCACTGATTGTGACGTGCAGCGATTTGTTCTGGTGTCCATCCGGCACTCAGCAATTCCTCATCGGTCCATTGGTTGTCTTCTGCTGACTCTTCAGCTTCTTCCTCGCCTGACCCGACCTCATCAACCGATTCATCACCAGTCTCATGCGCATCGGAAGCGGTAGATTGAGATTCATCATCTCGCTCGCCGCCAAAGGCATCGGGCTGAATTTTGCCTACTGGTCGAGGTGCCGGGGTCTTGCTTCCCAACCATGCAACCGCCGCCGCAGCGACGACCAGTAATGCTACTATTCCAGCGACGATATACATCACATTTTCCTCGGCAAAGCCGCTGCTACCGGCAACTTCATCGTCATCGCCAGAGGTTTGACTGCCGCCATCCCCACTGGTTCCGGACGAGATATCCTTGGTACATCCGAGCACATCGACGGGGGTAAGTGCCGGGGTACTGGGGCATTGATCGGCGTCATCGCGGACGCCGTCCGAATCCCCGTCTCTCTGAGAAGCTGCGCAACCGCTGGAATCAACATCGGCTCCGTTCGGTGTTGTCTTGCAAGTATCGGCCCCGTCAATCACTCCATCATTATCGTCATCGTCATCTTCACTCAAGTCATTACAACCGTCTTCATCTTTGTCTTGTCCAGCACCGACAATCCCGACATCTCCTAGTGGGCAATTGTCTTCTGAATCAATATAGTTATCAGCATCATCATCATCATCCTCAACCGAATCCTTGCAACCATCACTATCGTGATCGGTGGCCAGATCAGCGGTCCAATCAGTCGCCCCATCTGGGCAATCATCGGTCAGGTCTGGAATGCCATCACCATCATCATCATTATCTTCGGAGTCGTCTCTACAACCGTCGGCATCATTATCGGTATCGTTACCCGAAATCCAGCCGTGTAATCCTCGCGGACAGGAATCGATATCGTTGTCGATGCCATCGCCATCTTCGTCATTATCGCAGATATCTCCGATGCCATCGCCGTCGAGGTCGACTTGGTCGAGGTTGGATAAATTGGCGCAGTTGTCTAATTGGTCGACCAAGCCATCACCATCGGTATCGACGTCTTCACAGCCATCGGAATTTTCATCGTTACTGGAATTTGAAATCCAACCTACCGGACCTTTCGGGCAAGCATCTTCATCGTCAAGGACACCATCATTATCGTCATCGGGGTCTTCAATCGTGGCATCGAGACAGCCGTCGCCATCATGGTCGGAATTATTATCAGAAAACCAGCCGAGTGCGCCCATGTTGCATTCATCGTCAGCATTTACAAGACCATCATTATCACGGTCATCGTCGCAGGCATCACCTTGACCATCCGCATCGTAGTCGGCTTGGTCAGGATTTGCATCACCAGGACAATTATCGGAGCCATCGGTAATGCCATCTCCATCCAGATCCTTTGAATACCCCCAAATAGCAAAGTCAAATGAACCGACACTGGAATTTTGGGCACCTTGGAAGTTGGCGGTCGACTGATAGTTTAGGGCACTGACGGGTGAGGATGTTGAATCTAAGGCAATGCCGACCCCGTAATCATTACCCGCACCACCGGCGGAGATGCCCCAGTTCCAATTACCGGAATTGTCCCTCAGGGCGAGCAGGACATCGTCGCCACCAGAGGTTGACAGGTTTTCGCTTCCGAGGGCGAATGAACTCGATAGGCGCCCCACCATCAAGATGTCATCATTGGCGTTGACCACCATGTCGTCTATTGATTCATATCCACTTCCACCCGCGCTGGTGACGTTACTCCAATTTCCGTCAGCGGCGGAAGTTGCGATGAAAAGGTCGAACCAGCCATTGCTGACGACGTATGTTCCATTGCCGAAACTAGCGGTACCTTGGAATGTTCCTGAGGTATAAACAGTACCATTGCTATCGACAACACACCCGGTGCCCCAGTCATCTTCGGTCCCACCGGCACTGTAACTCCAGTCCCATGAACCGTTATCGGCGATATGGGAAATTAATACGTCAGCACCCCCGGCACTGCTCAGTGCCATCGGTTCAAGCATGATATCACCGAGGAAGGAGCCAGCGAAATAGACCTCATCCATCGGGCCGAGGCACAGACCTCCAAATGGCTCAAAACCGGTGTCTCCGGCAGAGAAGCCACCAACGGCCCAATCCCAAGCCAGTGCACTAGTGAGTTTGGCAACCGCAAGCGAGTATGAGTCCCCCCCCGATGGAATGGTAGAGGTGCCGATATTCAACATGCCACGAAAGAGTAGTGAAATGAAGACACTGTCATTTGAGTCGACGACGACATCGATCACCATTTCGTCATACATGGTGCCGACTGACTCGACCCATTGCCAAGTACCACCTTTGGATAATTTTGCGACAAAGACATTGCCTTCATCATCATTCTGACCTTTGCTCATTGCCGAAAGAGTTCCCAGACTCATATCGCACGATTCACCAGCGGTTCCCGCACAATAAAGGCCGGTGACAATTATATCTTCATTGCTATCTAAAGCGATGCTTGCGGCCGAGTCGACACCGATGCTTGTACCGCCACCCACAAACCAGTCCCAAGTACCGTTGGGGAATGCTTTTGCAACGAAGAAATCCTCATCGTTTTGCAATCCTGTAGCCTGCAGCCCACCTTCCTCGCCAAACATCATGCTTCCCATGAAGTTTCCAGAAACGTAGATTGAACCATCGCTGGCGGTGGCGATTCCAGTGACCGTGTCATCCTCAAAACCACCTGCAGATAATGACCAAGAGAGTGGTGAGCGAGCGCTGGCATCTTGAGTCTGCGCTACTCCAATGAGGCCATCTTCATCAGAATTGAAATCGATTGCCATAACCCAAGCGGTAGAGGTTAACATTGCGGCTATGAAAAAATTTAGAATTATCGAGCGCAGTTGCATGGGGTAGGCGACAACTTCATCCCTTTTCAAGCAATTCCGTTATAGAATCAACAAGAATGTCCTATTTTTCGACAAAGGTCAAACTGGGCCGTAAGGGGAAAGCCGAGGCACCGCGGCCACCCACATCCTCACCATCCCCGAACTTACATGCGGTGAATTCCTGTAATTCTAATTCAGTACAGATGAAACCCGAGTTGGCGACCAGAATCGCAATTTCATCCAGCCCACCGAGTAGTAGAGCCCGTTCCTCATCCGACCATTTGAACACCTGTGGTAACATTTTCTTCCGCCAGAAAGTGATGACTTCACCCTTTTGTTTACCTTGAGCATATGGTTTTGCCACCAGTACTTTCTGAAATTGCTTAACATCGCCGCCATCGGCGATGAAGCGCAATGCCGAGACTGCCAAATCGACCTTCCAGTCATCGGTGGTCTGGGCGATAGCCTTGGTTGGTGGCTGGCCGAGATGACGCTCTGCCATTCGTTTGGTATTGCGTGCCGAATCAAGGAATTGCCGCAGGTAGACCTCATCGAAAAGCACTTGGTTATCGCCGGCTTCAACATCTCCAAATCCTTGCGGCATTACTCGGGCGGCGTTTAGTTCTCCATCACTGAGGGCCGACCACCACTCCTCAGCAAGATGTGGGGTGGCGGTTTGCAGCATGTAGCACCACGCATTCAGCAAGTCTAGGCCGACCTCAGGGTTTGCTCCACCTCGGCGAGTATACCAGTTGAGGTCTTTAACCAACTCGTAATGGCTGATTTCAACTGCTCGACGCAAGTCGGCATCATCCATTGCCGCCATCCATTGCCGCACCTGTTGGCGGGTGCGAGCATACATCCATGCATCGATAGATGATGCAGTTCCAGTCCACTCTGAGATGGATGCGGGGATCCCATGTAACATGTTGACCTGACGCCAGGCTGCGAGCACTCCTTCGTCAGACCAATCCATCCCGGCTTCGGGTTGCGCTGCGAAGAGTATGAACAGACGCACGGTATCGGCGCCAAATTCGCTGATAAGTCCCTCTGGGCTGACGGTATTTCCCAGTGATTTCGACATCTTCGCTGAGCGCATTCCCAACCCAGTACCACAAACGGGGCACATTTTTCCGGTCAAATCTACATGGTGAGTGATGCCGCAAGGTTGGCAGTGAGGAGCCGGTTTGTTGACCATGCCTTGACACAACAGCGTCTGGAACGGCTCGTCATGTGATTGTAAGCCAAGGTCGCGTAGGGCCTTAGTCCAGAACCGAGCGTAGATCAGATGCATCTGCGCGTGCTCGATGCCGCCGCAATAGAAATCGACATTCATCCAGTAATCAGCGACCTCACCGTCAAAGCACACATCGTCATTCATGGCGTCGCTGAAGCGTAGGAAATACCACGAAGAATCGACGAAGGTGTCCATGGTATCGGTTTCTCGGCGCGCTTCGGAGCCACAGGTAGGACAATCGACATTGCAGAATGAATCCGAGGACTCTAGCGGATTTCCATGGCCGGTGAATGTGACATCATCGGGCAACACTACCGGTAGTTGTGATTGTGGAACTGGCACAATTCCGCAATCCGGGCAATGAATTATCGGAATCGGTGTACCCCAGTAGCGTTGTCGAGAAATCAACCAATCTCGAATCTTCCACTGTACCGTACCTTCGCCCATCCCGGTTTCTTCAAGTGACTCAATGACCGCCCGTTTGGCTTCCTCCCCCGATTTCCCATCGAATCCCGGCAAAGGCGATGTCACCATCGGCCCATATCCTTCGTAGGCCGAGGTCATCTCACCGACTTCATCACCATCATTCTCGACCAAGACCTGGCGGATGGGAATGCCGTAATTCTTTGCGAAATCGAAGTCGCGCTGGTCGTGGCCAGGTACCGCCATCACCGCTCCTGTTCCATAAGATGCGATGACGAAATTGCCGATCCATATGGGAACCTCTTCTCCGGTCAGCGGATTGCTGGCATAACGACCGGTAGGTACGCCGACCTTCTGCTTCAACATCCCGCGCTCAAAGTCGGACAGCGCTACCACTTCGTTGCGCATTGCCCGCCATTCATCCTCGTGTTGACCTCCCACCACCAATGACTCGGCAAGTGGATGTTCAGGGGCGAGGGTGAGGAAGGTGACGCCGAATATCGTGTCGGGGCGAGTGGTAAATGCGGCTATGACTACGTCATCCGCATCGGTTTGGTCGGGGATAACCGGAAAATGAATCATCGCTCCTTCGGAGCGCCCTATCCAATCACTCTGTAGAGACTTGACATGCTCAGGATAGTCGATATTCTCCAATCCGTCGAGTAGTTCCTGCGAATAGTCGGTGATCTTGAGGAACCATTGGCTCATGTCCTTTTGCACGACTTCACTTGAACAGCGCCAACACTTTCCATTCTTCACCTGTTCATTGGCTAGCACTGTATCACATTCATTGCACCAGTTAACCGGTGCGTGGTGGCGATAGGCCAATCCCTGCTCTAGGAATTTCAAGAAGAACCATTGGTTCCAGCGGTAATATTCTGGTGCGTGACTCATCACTTTACGGCGCCAGTCATAGGAGAAACCCATCCGCAGGAATTGCTCGGTGATCGATTTCATATTACGTTCGGTGATATCTCGGGGATGACCACCCTCGGCGATAGCGGCATTTTCAGCCGGCATCCCGAACGAATCGAAGCCCATCGGATAGAGGACGTTGAAGCCTAGTGCCCTCTTGTATCGGGCGACCGCATCTCCGATGCTGTAGTTGCGCACATGCCCCATATGCATTTTTCCGCTGGGGTAGGGATACATCTCAAGGGTGTAGAACTTCGGTTTACCGACTTCTACTTGGCTGTGAAAAACCCCCTTGGATTCCCATTCAGCCTGCCAGTGTGGCTCTCGCAGTGTTGGATTCCAGTCCATTCCGATTCACCGAATTGCAGGCACTCCCACGATACGCCGAGTTGAGGCATCCGTTTGAATGAAACGGTCGTTGCTCCGAAGGTTGAATCGGGTTCACGGCTGATTGAGGAGGAAAATCGCTTCTTTGGTCAACTTGTAACGATTCTTCAGCCCTGACCTGCTCTTCTCGATAAGACCGTACTTGTGCAGTGTCCGCAGATGATGGCTGATGAGTTGTTGACTGCGCTCCAGTCGGTCGGCCAGGTCGTGCTGAGTTGGATAGGTCCCCATCTGCCCGTCATTGTCGAGTATGCGCAGAATCTTACCCTGCAAGGAGTTGGCATCGGGGGTGAGTGCCGGTATCGGCAAATCTTCTACCGGGGTATCGACACCTATGGTAGCTGGATAGAAACGCATCAAGCGACCATCCTTGCGGCGCCATACGACATCTTCTTCCTCGAGAATCTTGAGGTGATGGGTAATCTGTCCATTGCTCATATCCAGAGCCGCCATCAAGGCACGGAAGTGGCATCCGGGGTTTGCCGTAAGGTAACCCATCAAGCGGCCACGCTGATACTTTCCATCATTGGTCTCGTGGGTTCGCCCAATCAGGCCGATGAGTCCCAACCCGAGTTGGGAAAGTGGGATTCGCCACGATTCATTACCGATTACAGTCATTACCAGCAGACTCAATACCGAGGTTGAAACCACCACTGCTACCACTGTGGGTGCGACCTCTTCGATGATACTATTCTCAATAATCACCACTGGATCATCATTGCCTCCAGCCACCTCTGATTCCGTCGGCAAGGCTTGCTCTTGCAGCACTTCGATGATAGAGATGTGATTTTCCCAATCTGGGCATTCTGGGGCACTGCGCGGGTCATCGACGATTCTGTAGGTGCCGATAGTCTTGGGTTGAGGTATCCAAGGTGAGACCGCGGTGGCATCGAGCAGGAGATGGCTCTTGCCACCGGAATTGAGAATCCAGCAACCGCCATTCTCTGTGGTGACATACATCCAAGTGCCGGAGAGAGTGGTTGGGATGATTTCCTCAGCCAGTTCAACATCAGCAGAATCATCCGAATCGGTCTCGGTGACCACATCATCTTCAAGCGGCCAAGCCAGTTGATACTGCAACATGATGGTCGGAAGAGCATTGACGCGGAAGTCGAGTCGGTAATCTCCAGAAACGAGCGGTTCTCCGGCGGCGTCGAGCATCAACAGCGAGAACGCTTCATCACTCACAACACCCAATGGGGCGATGCGCAGGCGCTCGGCCGGTTCAGCGCCACACCAAGTCTGCAATCCACCAACAACTGCCAGTGAGTCGATGGAAACGATATCCACACCGAGGCGGCAAGGGCTTACCCAAAGAAGGTCAACGGTGTCTTCGCCGCCCGTCAAGGCGATTGAGATGTTCAGGGACTCGGTGGAGTCAAGCGCAATGCTAGGCTCACTCAAAAGCAGGGGAAAGGTCGCATCCGAATCTTGAGCATTACCAAGACAGGCGATGGCAGTGCCATCATCGCTGTGAATAAATTCGCTCGTAGTGCGAAGGTGGAACTCGGGCACATCGACCACGACAGTGTAAACCCCGGCCACCAATCCACAGCCACTGCGGTCGACAAGAGGCCACTGGGCGTGATTGATTGAGAACTGTGCCCCCGGCTCAAGGAAGTGGTCAATGTCGACATCACGGCATTCCCTTCCATCTCGGGTGTCATAGACAATCGCGCCATCGGAGTTGAGAATGAAAATCTCGATTCGGCACATATTTGCAAAGGAAGCGGTCACAGCCTGCTCGCCGGTATTGGTCAGAATACCAGTGAAGCCCAGAGATTCACCCCCGTTGGTATTGACGTTTCCACTCTGGTCGGCAGCGATGGAGAAGATGACGCCGGGTATGAGTGGCGAGTCTGGGCTAGAAAGTTGGGCATTCGCTGGGGCGCCGAGATTGGAGTAGGTGACGGTGGTCTGCGCTGAGCGGCTGCGATCGGGCAAACCGACTTCGATTAGCACTTCTCCACTATCTGCCTCGGTGCCATCGTCGCCACGGAAATCCCAATTCAACCATCCATAATCACTCAGTTGGGAGGCTGCGAATACCTCGCCGCCCAATCCGCCGTCGCATGGCATTTCACTAAGGCGGTCAACCAGCACAATTTCATTCTGCCATGCGGTGAAGCGTAGATTGCAATCTGGTGAGGTGAATTGAGTCAATTCGGAATTTCCGGAATTGTACACCCGGACAGCGGCGAACAAGCCCTCAGCGGAACTGAAGGTGCCTGAAGGAGAATCAGCCGCAACTAATTCCAATTCGAGAGTCGCATCGATTTCAACCGGCGCCTGCCACAGGACTTCGATGCCCGAAGGGGAGTTAGGGTCAGCCGAAGAGTTGGTCGAGAGGTCGGTATCAGGAATGGTGACTACCAATGTGAGCATTCCTGGGGGCAGGTAATTCCCATTTGAATCGGTGAAATTCCACGAGAGGTCAGCCCAATCGATGACTTCTCCAGCCGTGAAGTCGGTGCCGCGGCTCTGCTGGCGACAACCGGCAGATTCCAATCCATCCCACAACAGGTCGCCGGATTGCGAATATGCCGACAATGCCGCTGGGCAGGAAGGATTACTGGTAAGCGAAGCGGCATCGCCATCATTGGTAATTAGGACGCTGATGTTCAACTCATCACCGGCAATATACCAGTCTCGAGTCGGAATATCGTCGATGGTGGTCGAAAGCGAAAATCCACTATCCTCAGCAGCAGTGGCCAGAGATGGTACCGAGGCCAGCATGAGCACTGCTAGCAGCAGCGCAAGTGCTGAGCGCCGAGAAAGATTTTCCTTCGCGGTGGCACCGTTCACAGCAGGGGAACCTATGACTTCCTTTAGAAGTCATGCGGTACGAGCCATTTGTGCAAATGTCCGCTATTCCAGTTCCCGCCGCCATCTATGATGACGATGAAATGCTTGTGCTGCAGGCGCAGTTGGGTGGTTGGGATAATCTCAATCACCTGATAATCTGCAAATCCACAGGCCAAGCAGCAATTGTCGATCCGTTCAGTGGCGGATATTGGGCGCGGGTCTGCGGCGAGCGCGGATTCACACTCACATCGGCACTTCTCACCCATAGCCATTGGGACCACACTAAAGGCGTTGAAGGACTACTCAAAGCGATTCCAGAAGTACGGGTCTGGGTACATGAATTGGAGTCCGGGCGCGGCTGGGAAGGACCTGATACCGACCGCTGGAATAATCCCCCTCTCACCAGTGCTGAATTCAGTCTAGGAAATCTCACTTTCAAGGTTCATTGCACCCCTGGCCATACCCCCGGTCATGTGACGATATGTGGTCATGGAATCGTGCTCTCGGGTGATTGTCTATTCTTAGGGAGATGTGGCCGTACCGACCTGTTCGGCGGAGACATCCATGCACAGCACGAAAGTCTGATTTATCTCAAATCAATGCTTGCTGAATGTCCCCAGGATTGGCTCGTCCTGCCGGGCCATCAATATGCGCTTGAGGATGGTAGTACTCCCACCTTCACAACCTTGGCTGAACTGATGAGCGGAAATGCGGCATTGGCCGCGGCTGGCGATTGGGATGAGTTCAGTCGATTGGAGTTCTTATCCTTCGATGATTCATTAGCAGCGAAAGCGAAGGCCACTCGTTAGGAACGGCTTTCTAAAGAGGAATCATAGGTTATCGAGGTCGAACATCGTCGGAGCATCTGCCTCTGCCGCTTGCTCGATTTCGTATTGCTTCCATTGCGGTAATTCGCTAACATCCTGCCAGCCCAATTCCTTGGCCTTATCGTGCATTCCCTGTGACACGTAATAATCAATCCACTTCTGCTTACGTTCCACTTCCTCGCGATTGTGGTCAGTCCTTAGGTCGATGTATTCGTCTTCACTGACCAGGACCTTCCCCTTACGTCGAGCGCTCTGTTTGGCAACTTGGATTATCACCAAGGCGGTAAGGAGGAGTAGGATGGCCCCGCCGAGAACCAACGCCGGGTCAATACTGAATGATTCATCGCTCGAGCCCTGGACTTCATCCTGCTCAAGCTCGGTGATGACACACTGGTCTTTTGAGCCGGTCCAGAAGTTCTTGTCGTATGGACAGATGTCATTGCGGTCGCTCTGGCCGTCATTATCGAGGTCAGGGCAACCATAACTATCGCGCCATGAAGCACCAAAGTCGGTGCGGCAATCATCTGGTTGGAAAGCACCGAGGGTCACGTTATTGCCATAGCCGTCTCCGTCAGGGTCGGAATCCTGAGTGAAACGGTCGGGGAATGCATCTGGCTGGGTTCCGTTCGGATTATCCCCCTTGCCGTCACCATCGCGGTCAGCCCACTGGCTACCCTCACTGGGAAATGCATCGCCGCTCTCATCTCGCAGAGTGATGAAATTTCCGGCGATGAGTGGGTCTTCAACCGTCATATTCTCCCAGTAGTAGTTATCTCCATAGGTATCACCGTCACTATCCTTCCACTGAAGCGGGTCGTTGGGAAAAGCATCCATCTCATCGGCCCATCCATCGCCATCATTGTCCGGACATCCTTCAAGTGGGGAGACCGAACTGGTGCCGTACTCATCGAGACAGTCATCACCGCTTGCCACAGCATTGTTATCTCCTACACCGTCTTCATCGGCATCAACCCATTGGAATGAATCAGCTGGGAAGATATCGACCGAGTCGACGTAGCCGTCGCCATCACTGTCAGGACAACCACGAATCCCATCTTCATCGGCATCACCCGCCTCGGTCGGACATTGGTCACCATTGGTACCATCTGGGTTATCACCGAAACCATCACCGTCGCCATCGAGACATTGGGTCGGGTCGTTTGGCCACCAATCACCATTTGGTAAGACTTTGTTATCACCACAATCATCACCATCGCTATCCTTCCATTGGGTAGGATCTAGAGGAAATTCATCGGGATTGTTGCCACTTTGGTTATCGCCCCAACCATCGCCGTCAGTATCATTCCATTGGGTTGCATCATTTGGGAATTGGTCATCCCCTAGTGGCTTGTTGGCCCATCCATCGCCATCCCAATCCGGGCAACCGACCATATCAACCCAGGAATCACCGGATTCATAGACACATCCATCGGGATTATTACCGCTCTGGTTGTCACCGAATCCATCGTCATCCGAGTCGCGCCATTGGGTTGGGTCATCGGGGAATGCATCGGCATCGCCACTGGGATGGGCTGCTTCATTTCCATCAGGATTTGACCAGCCATCACCATCACTATCCGGGCAACCCATCCGGTCCATCGTTGAATCACCCCATTGGTTAGGGCAGCCATCGGGCATTGGTCCATCGGGATTATCACCGACCCAGTCACCATCGGAATCTGACCATTGATAGCGGTCGAGAGGGAATGCATCGGGTGCAACCGCGTTGGCTACATATATTCCGACACAGCCTATTTCCTCGGTGCATCTGAACATATTCGCCCACGAGGCATTGTTGTAGTTATCACCATAGCCATCGCCATCGCTATCATTCCACTGGGTTGCATCGTCCAAAAAAGCATCGCCGGATTGATTGAGGTGTAATTCCAACGGTTGGGAGCCGGTGATGAAGTAGTAATTATCACCAAAGCCGTCGGCATCGGTGTCGCGCCATTGGGTCACATCGTCGACGAAGGCATCGGCCCCGTCGGCAACCATCCAGATCCCATCTGGATTAGACCATCCATCACTGTCACTGTCCGGGCAACCGAAGCGGTCATGAAAAGACAGGCCAAAGGTTGTAACACAGGAGTCGGGTTGGAAGGCCGGTGCTGGATTATCACCATAGCCATCCATGTCGGTATCGTTCCACTGTGTAGGTTCAATCGGAAAATGGTCGACCCTGCCATCACCTTGGTCGGTGCTGTTCCAACCGTCTTGGTCGGGGTCGACATCGACATGCCAAAAGTACAGACCCTCATCATTTCTCCCATGCCCTGAGACTATATGTTGGCCACTCGGTGACCACGACAGCCCGTAAATCGTGCCGCAATTATTACCCCCACCGCCACTGCTGCAACCACTTGGTCTCGGTCCAGAGAATGTATCCTCAGCGCTCCCAGAGATGGTCTGATAGGTGCGCACGGAATTGCCATCACCTCCATACCAAGACATGGAAAAGGCGACGTACATGCTATCGGGAGAGAAATCGGTCGAATAACAACTGGTGGAATGGGTTTTTTCCCATTGCCTTGAACCGGTATGAACATTGTATAACTCGGACTTTGAATTTGAACCACCCCATGATTCACAGGTCGAAATCCAGTTGCCATCAGGAGACCAGGCGAGGTCGGCGATAGCGGCTCCGGCGATACCGGTCATGCTGCGGTTCTGTTGCCAGTTCACGGTCTCATAAATCCACATATCATCATTGGCGCCCAAGGCGATTCTTGAGCCATCAGGAGACCAAGCGACGCTGTCGAAGCGGTCTTCTGAAGCAGGGTTCAAGGAAAGTTCCTCTTGACCCGAAGAGGTATTGATTATCTTCACTTCACCGTTAGTGCCACTGTTGCCAGCCCTCCCGACGGCAACCGCGATGAGACTGCCATCGTGATTGAAGGAAATACTTCCAGGGGTGTCATCGTTTCCTGATTCTACGTCGACATTGATTGCTGTGTGCCTTGGGGTCATGTTGTTGGCCCACCATATTTGCAACTCATCATCACCACCACTACCAAGATTGGTGCTCGCCGCGACCATGCTACCGTCTGGAGACCACGTAACATCAGCCGCGGCACCACTCAACTGGTCGGAGAGCACGTTAACCTGAGTTGTGGCATTCCATATTCTGACCCAGCCATTTTCGTCACCGGAAAGGACGAATTTACCATCTGGGCTATGGTCTACCCCATAGTAATCATAATTTGAAGAGAGGATTATTTGACTTTGGAAAGGTGAGTTTGCTATAGTCCAAGGGTCGTTATAATCGCTGGTACCATCCCCGTCGGCATCAGGGCAACCGGTGCGGTCGATTGAACTGTTCCCGGCTGCTAGCGGGCAGTCGTCATTATGGTCTTCATGACCATCCCCATCAGTGTCGGTTGCGCTTGCAAATGGCAGGAAAACAACTAGGACCATGACTAACGCTACCGATGTGACGCGAAACAGCGGCCGCGTAGAGCGCATAATCTCCGATATACCTGTGATATTAGTCCTTACGCTTTGGTTGTGCGCGCAATACATGCGCATCTTCGCTCTTGCGCGCTTTGAAGTAAACCTATTTGTTGTGGCGCAAGAGGGCGAATGCTTCAACATCACCTACACTTTGACGGGCATTGTGGCGAGCGAACTGCCAAAGGTCTCGGTTGCGGTCAGCGACCGCATTCTGCTGCATCTATTGGAGAATGATGACCAGGCCGACAAGTATGTCGTCACCAATTCCGTCACCCGCCGTGGAATAGCCGAGGCATGCGCTCTGCACCCTCCTAATGTAAGCCGGACGATGCGAACTATTCTGCGCCAAGGTTTGGTCAGTGAGCACTCGCGCACGGTGAAGGGGGAATCACGCCGTCAGAAGACCTGGCAATTGACGGATACCGGGCGAGAGGAAGGGGAGATGCGCAAGGAGGCGATGGCGAAGGTACCCTTGCTGATACGTGACCGCCGCGGAACCCTGCTGGAATTAGAGGCCGGCCAAGCCACTGACAGGCTTGAGGCCGACCTCTCGCTGCTACAGGTTCTGATGCACGCCCAACACGAGGGAGTATTGGTATTCGGAGATATTCGTTTTGGGCCGATTCGTCGCAGTGAAGGAGGTAAGCCGAAACAGCCTGGAAGGTTGACCCTGCTGGCCGGAGCCCACGCTACCTACCACACCTCTCCGCCACCG
>Ga0302120_10000115_pt1 | contig 31370 bp, 25 predicted proteins | sample AG5_Bottom_MG_FD_203118 | JGI IMG/M metagenome (GOLD analysis project Ga0302120, IMG submission 203118) | Marine microbial communities from Western Arctic Ocean, Canada - AG5_Bottom | ecosystem: Environmental > Aquatic > Marine > Oceanic | place: Canada: Western Arctic Ocean | collected 2017-10-01 | reverse complement strand
ATCCATTTTTACTTATTTCATTAATTACTAAACTTATTCTAAATTAATCGCTCTAACGAAGGCGATTTACTACCAACTAGCATCCAAAAATGGAAGAATTATTGGTTTAGTTAGTGGGCTGTGGTTAAATAGCCGACCTCGTCGAGTGGTGACTCGACAGAGCCTACAACTGAGAATATTACATGAAAAACTTGTCGTTTATGTTGTTGATTTTGACTTTATCGCTCTCCTCTGGATGCTCGTGGCTTGGATGGGGTGATGATGAACAGGCTGAAGAGGATACAGCCGGCTTTACCGAACGTAATTTTTACGACAAGATTCAATCGAGTCTGAACGCTAGTAACTGGAGCGTTGCCATCAGCAACCTGCAGCTCTTAGAGTCTCAATTTCCCTTTGGTAAGTATGCGGAACAAGGACAACTCGAACTAATCTATGCCCAGTACAAATCAGGCGACTATGAATCAAGTATTGCATCGGCAGATCGCTTTGTTCGCTTGCACCCACAACATCCTAATGTCGACTATGCTTTTTACGTTAAAGGTTTGTCAGAGATCTCACAGACAGGGGGGTTCTTCGACAGCTTTATGCCTACCGACAACAGCATGCGAGATATTGGAACTGCGCGCGGCGCTTTCACAACCTTAAGCGAACTGCTATCGCGCTTTCCTGAAAGCCCTTATGCCGACGACGCACGTAAACGTCTGGTAAGTTTACGTAACCGACTGGCTCGGGCCGAAATTCATGTGGCCAACTACTATTTCACCCGAGGTGCCTATTTGGCGGCAGCTACTCGGGGGCGTTATGTTGTAGAGAATTTCCAACAATCTCCCGCTGTGCCCGATGGTCTAGCGGTCACCGCCCAGGCTTATTACATGCTGGACATGCGAGAGCTAGCCGACAACTCCGTCAAGGTATTGGCTGCCAATTATCCTGAGCATCCTGCTCTTGACGAAGATGGTCAATTTGATTTCGATCAACGCCTCATCGGTAACGAAGATACATTCCTAGACAAGCTGTCATTTGGCTTGCTTAAACGTATTAAACCGCCTGCGTTTGATACCCGTACAATCTATGACAAAGCAACCCGCGAAGCTGCATTGATCAGTGGTGAAGCTGCAGGTACTATTTTTGGCATGAAAACAGCCACAGCGATTGCTGTGGGCGTCCTTGGCGGCGCTGCGATCGCCAATGGTGGCGGTAGTTCTTCCAGTGACGGCGGTGATGGCACTACAGGCACAACAACCACAAATACTGGCACTACAGGTACCGGCGGTTCTGGAACGACTGGAACGACTGGAACGACTGGAACATAAATACTGTCGGAAGATGACGTTTATCAGTAGGACAAGACGTGGTCTTCCTAAAGCATACTCACCTTTGGACTAACAGGTTAATCGGCCTGTGTCCCTAACCCCAGGTGGACAAAATATCATCATGAACAAGCAAGACATTATCGATGAAATGCGGGTCCTTCCCGTTATTGATCCAGACTTTGAAATTTCTCGCAGAGTCACGTTTATCCAGAATCAACTGACCAATGCGGGTGCTAAAACGCTAGTACTTGGCATTAGCGGTGGGGTAGATTCCTCGACCTGCGGTCGTCTAGCCCAGCTAGCCGTTGATGGTCTCAACCAGCAGCATGATTGCACAGACTACCGATTTGCCGCTGTACGTCTGCCCTATGGCACCCAGAAAGACGAAGACGATGCGCAAGTCTCTCTGGCCTTTATTCAGCCTAGCCTAACTCTCACGGTGAATATCAAAGACGGCGTTGACGCGATTAATGCCAGCGTCTGCGCAACGCTTGACGACAACGGCCTATTGCCCAACGCAGACGCGGTTGATTTTGCTAAAGGTAATGTTAAGGCGCGAGCACGCATGGTCTCGCAGTATGAAATAGCCGGCATGCTCGGTGGCTTGGTGCTGGGTACCGACCACTCGGCTGAGAATATCACTGGGTTTTACACTAAGTTTGGTGATGGCGCCTGTGACTTGGCACCGCTGTTTGGCCTGAGCAAACGTCAAGTGCGCCTGCTGGCCAAAACCATGGGTGCACCTGATGCCCTAGTGACCAAGACGCCAACGGCAGATTTAGAGTGCTTGAGCCCGCAAAAAGAAGACGAGCAAGTGCTCGGACTCTCCTACGATGACATTGATGATTTTCTTGAGGGCAAGGCCGTTAGTGCGGAGGCAGAACAGTGGTTAATTGCGATTTATACCAAAACCCAGCATAAGCGTTTGCCTATTGCCACGGTTTATGACTAAAAACTCAGTCAATTTCTAGATAAGAATAGAGCACTTTTTTAGACCCATTTTCCGTCAAGTCTGGATCTTCGGCTACCTCCGCTATGCTGGCATCATCTACTTCACAGTTTGTATCGGTCGGCGACCCTATAGTCGTTGAATCGGTGTCATCGCCTCGATACTTAAGGCCTTTTACTGCCGTTGCCGTTGCCCCAGAGTTTGGGTCAGTCGTTGTAACGCGGATTTTTACGTGTGAGTAATAGTCACCGCCGACCAAAGGGCCCGCATCGGCCGCATCATTAAATTCAGCTTGGGTGACGTTATTTTTCGTGATATTTGAGGGCCAATCGCCCTCAAAATCTTCACTTCCATGGCTACAAGTACCGTTATTACCCTCGGTAATGATTTGGCCTGTGTAGTTAATCGTCGCATTAACCTTTTTAAAACACCCACCACACTTCTTTATCGTAACATTCCCATTTATCCATAACTCTATGGGGGAGAAGCCATCATCATCCAAGTGATGTAAATGAGGGTGTTCCTCTTCAATATAGTTCCCCACCATGCAGCTTTTACCTGACGTCCCATTTCTAAATTCTTCATGGTCAGTGATGGAATCTGATGCTCTCACCCCTGGGCTATTTCCGCCTTGCCACCCACATTCTAAAGACCCCGGCGTACCCGAACCGGCAATAATAGTTTTAGTGACGCATGCCTGTGCTGGGGTTCCCTGGACCATGTCAAACTCGAATGTCTTAAAATCAGTATTTGTTGGCATCGTATTTGACGGATAGTTCTCTGCTAAAAAATTTACCGTATTTTCAGCGACCATCTCAGCCTCAAGTTGCCGCTGTTGGTTTCCTGCAATCTGTAAGTCCACATTGGTCGACGAGATAGCGTTAAGGCCCAGTAGCGTTACAACCAGCAGAATAACTAACGTAAGGGGTAACAGCGCACCCTCCTGTCGTTGACTGGACTGCATTTGCACCCCTGGATTAGCATAAGTCATAGCTTCATTCTTGTTCATAAATGCCTCCTTGCACTTTTTACACTTACTCATTCATTACTATTGGTTGCCAACCGCAACTACAAAACTAAAGAGCCGCCGTTTTCTTTTATCATTAAAGGTTTCGTTTGTCTTATCAGCATATTGATATGTTTTAGCATCAGGTTGACTGACTGCCTCCCCACTGATTAACAAAGATACCGTAACCGTTTTCACATTTTGCCAACCAGAATAGTCGTTACTTACAGGGGTCGTAATAAACGTATCCGCAATATTGTCAGCATCTGTATCTATGCCGTATTGCACTTGAAAATCGTCAACTCCTTCAATTAAGGGCTCATACTTTATTGCACCATTGACCAGACGTCGGCGCTTGAAATTGTTATCACTGTCAACATAGTAAACGTCTTGATAAAACTCATGGATTGGCGCAAGTGTGGTTCCATCCATTTCCGTCAAAGTAAAGTTGGCTAAGTCACCCTTTGCAAGAATGACGTCATCAAAATTACTTTGAATATAGTGCTGAGCGGCTACTAAACTTGGGGCAACAGCGGTGCTGGCTCGGCGAATCATGAGTACATCGGAATCAACTAACAGACCTGTATCAGTACACAGACTGGTTTTATTATTTAAACCAAAAACGGGCGTGGTCAAATGCCTTTTAGTTGGTGTAACAGTGCACCAGTCTGTTTGAGGGCTGTCGGGACCAAGCACAACGTTGGCACTTGTAATGCGGCCATAAAAACCAGCATGTTTGATTTCTCGCTTTAATAAATCACCGAGATAAACACCCTTTGCGATAACGTCTCCGGTGGCTATTATGTCGCGACTATTTCGCATTGCATTGAGGGAAATATCGAGTACAACCCATGATATGGCTACTCCAAGTGCCAGCGAGATCATTAGTTCGATCAGCGTAAATCCGAATTGTCTTTTCATAATATTGTTTACTCAACTATTGCTTTATCAGCTTACCCGTCCCTATGGCTCAGGTCGCTATGGCTTCACCGGTTACTGGGAAAGACTCACCTGCGCTGAAGGCAGTGACCATTGAACTTAGCAGAGTAGTGCTAGACCACATGGGGTCTGAGAGTGCAGGTGCAAATGTAAACCAATCACAACCCTCGGGTTCAATATGCTCGGTGCCATTCATAGCTAGAGACCCAGTGAACCCAGTCGTTGATGTCCTCCAATAATGGCCTCCACTATTGATATTTACAGATCCAAAAATTACAGCAGAGCCAGAGACCACTACATGTCCCCCCGACCGGACAGCAATCGACCCGTTATATTGCCCTGTTCCGCTAACATGTAGTACTTGATCTTGAGTAATAATTCGACTTGGTTGGCCAACCCAAGCTTGCGTAAGCTGCACATTGATCGTCGCAGCAGGCGGTTGTTCAGAGCAAGCCATAGAGGAACTAGGCAACTCCATGGGATAAACATCTAAAGACACCAAACGATGGTATCCCGAATTGCCATACTCCCCAAAACCACAGCTCCCTGAAGGCCCACCTGCAGCGGTTTTTTGAAAACCCTTCCAGGCGGCTGATACAGTGTATTTTGCAGGTGTTCCGCTCGCTGGCACTGCCGCGGTATAGTTAATGCAACCGTGACCATTTTTAATGCTGCCAACTTTTTGGTTACCTGAGTTTATTGTCTCACGAATACCTCTAAGATCTTTATGCCACTCTTTAATACTATTACTTCTCGACTCACATAGATGATTCCAAGTGCCATGACCACTACCGACATCAAAAGATGCCGTTAAATTGCAATCTGCGCCTATTCCAGGGTTAGCTTTTATTTGCTCAGCCATGTTGCTTGCGATCATCGTCGCATAGGCTCGTTGGGTGGCCTCAAGATTAGCTATTTGAGCACGATTTTGTAGTTCGACAAATCCAAGTAAGGCAATGGCACTTATAACCAAGGTTACTAACACCTCTATGAGAGTAAAACCTCGATTAAGTTTGGTTTTTGATAAATATGAAATAGAAGTACTTAACTTGGGCATGACGTCAACTTTCTCTCTACTACTGCAGAACCTGCTTGATTGACAGAGACAACATATTTATTGCCATTACCATTGGAAGAGTAAAAACATAAGCTTTTCTCAGAGGACAAGCGTCCTTTATGGTTAAACTCTAATGTTGCGCTGTCAGACACTATGACATTAGGTGCCAATATTTCGAGCTCAAAAATAGTAGACCCATCGATATTGCTGGTCCAGCCCTTAGCGAACGAACCCTCTATTGCCACTAAACTCATGCTCTTCTGCTGTTTTCTGGCCTCAGAACGCGTTAGCGCAACAGAACTTTTAAAATCATTGGCCATCATTTCAAGGCGTTTTTGGCTAACCATTTGACTGAAATTGGGCACTGCAATTGCCATCATGATAGCCGCTATGCCAACCACTACGAGTAACTCAATCAGAGTAAAGCCATCTAGGTAAGCATATCTAGTATTAGAACTGCTATTTTGTTTCATTACCATGGCCCTACTTTCGAACCATCAGAATGGACCTCTAAAGTTCCATCGCCGTTCTGTATAGCCCCTGCACCGCCTCGATCTGGAATGGCCCTCACATAAAACGTCTGAGCGCCCGACGTAGGGAAACTTCTGGTTCGATAGAATTCGCAAACATTATCTGGCGGTGAAATAAGCCCACCAGATGCATCGCAGCCGCCCTTTTCACCGCTAGTTGCGCCATAAAGTACAACCTCACTTGCATAACCATTACCGTTATTGGCCAAGAAATATTGATGTTGAACACTGGCCGCCTCAAGTAAAAATTGCTGTGCCGCCGCGCGATTAGCTTTGACTATATATTGCTGATAACTGGGGTAAGCCATTGACGCAAGAATGCCAATAATAGCAACCACTATTAGCAGTTCGATTAGGGTAAACCCAATGTGGTGTCGACGAACATCCATGTCACAATTCCAAAACATTATTTATACCTAGGGTATCCATAGTCTCTTCTTTTTCCCTGGTAGAGGCGACAAAAACGAACATTCTTTGTCATTAATTTTTCAAAAATGAGAGCTATGTCACAATTTCGGTCTGCTATGGCCGGTCAAGCCGTTGGCGTACACCTAATAACACCACTTGCGGACTCATGATAGCCGTCGTTGTTAGTATCCACCGATAATCGAATACGACCGCTTCTGTAGATAATAACCTGACGCCCATGAGTCATATCTGGGACTGAACTGCATACCTGAAAATTACCCGACTCTTTGGATTCTCCGGTCATTTTAAAGCGCACATAGGCACGATTAGAGGCGGAGAGTTTTATGGTTACCCCTCTAATCTCTGAGGTTTTCTTTAGAGGCTCATCGCCACTCAGTTTATGATCATTATTGTCATCTCTAAAGACGGCAATCGACTGCCCGCCTTCTTTGACACAGGCGTTGGCAGCATCAAGTAAACACATTTTCCAAACCTGTCCTTGGGTCACCGCTAAACTTCTAGTTAAATATAAAGCATGTCGAATATCATAAATCTGCGCCGCAACTCTTTGCTTGGCGGTGAAAGTCCCCATAGAGGGTAGTGAAATCGTTAATAAAATAGATAAGATACCGATGCAAATCAGTAATTCGATAAGTGAAAACCCCTGCTGCTGAGGCTTCATTGATGAAATCTCCCAACGTCATTTTTCTACTGTAATGAGTTAGAGTATTACTTGGGGGTGACAAAAAATGAGTGTTGGATCACAGTACGCGCTGTTAACTAAAACCACTGTTAGTTTTTGTTAAAGGTGTACTGTTCGCCGTATAGATGGGAGAAATGCCGAGCGAGAACTCGGCAAAGATAATCTAACCAATGACTTCCATGCGCGTGATCTCTGGTGCACCAGCCATCAGCCCGCCGAACTCTGCGCCTGCCGCTTTAAAATGTGCAGACTCAGCGTGCGCTGCGACAGCAGCTTGGTCTTCGTACAGCTCCATAACGACATAATTGCCATCAGCTTTTTTACATAACTTATAAAGATGGTTTCCTGGCTCATTCTCATTTACTTGAGCCGCAAGATTCAGCATAGCTTTCTCAAACTCTTCTTCACATCCGGGTTTAACATTCAACTTAGCGATAACTGCAATCATTTTATTGTCCTTAAAATTAGAATGCCGATCATACTTAAAAAAGCATTTAACAGGCTAGTGTTTCGGTAGATTTTTTTGTAAAAACCGCACCATATTTTCACCCATAACCTGCCGAATCTGTGGTTCGGTCACGCCAGACTCGAGCAGCGCATGGGTGATAGCGACAAGCTCTGAAACATCAAACCCTGGGGTGATTGAACCATCAAAATCAGACCCTAGGGCGACATGGCCTGCGCCGACTAATTGGATGCCATAGGTAATGGCGGCGGCGACTGCCTTGGGCGTATTGTCACACACCGCACCATCCCAGAACCCAATGGCTATAAGGCCGCCTTGCTCTGCAATGTCTTGCATTAACAAATCACTAATGTTACGAGCCGACTGGCAGTGACCTTGAAACCCCGTATGGCTGACCAACAAAGGTTGGTCAGATAGCGCTAGAGTGTCTCTAACCACGCTCTCAGACGAGTGAGAAACATCAATCATAATATCAAGCGTAAGCATTTGCATGACAGCCTGTCTGCCAAAATCGGTCAAGCCCAAGCCACTAACGCCATGGAGAGAGCCCCCTAATTTGTTGTCAAAGAAATGTTGCAGGCTCATCATGCGGAAGCCTTTGTCATACAGCCTCTGAATATTATCCAAGTTACCATCTAGGGCGTGAGAGCCTTCAGTCCCTAGCAACCCACCAATAAGACTTGGATTTAATGCGCGTCGCTGTAGAAAACTATCAAGGTCAGTTTGTGATTGAATCAACATAAAATTGTCACTGTCTCGACGCGCCAAATCGTGAATTTTTTCGGCCTGAAAAATCGCCCTTTCGGTCAAACTATCCCACGTTTTAATCGGCCAACCCTGCACCACCACAAGAGCAGTAATATTGTCGCGGGCGCTGGTTTGGTTGCTGTCATAATTTTGATCCGCAGGTGACTTGGTTACTGTTGTAAACATTTGCAAGGCCATATTGCCCTGCTGCATGCGTGGAATATCAACATGCCCATAATCATATTGTTTAGATAGATCTCGGTCCCATAAAGCGCTGTCGGCATGCCAGTCACCAATCAACAAACTTGCGTGGAGTATTTTTGCTTGTTCAGACACAACATAATTTGTGTGTGGCGAGACTTTGTTCATGTCTCGTTCAATATAAGCGGGGCCTAAACTAAAGGCGACAACCACTAGAGCTACAAGTAAAACAAAAATAAAAAGGGGCGTTTTTTTCATTATCTTTTCCGTTTTTTATCAAATTTTAGTGCTGCTTAACGCCAAAATCATTGTCTGAAGAAACTCCCCAAGCTTGGCCGCCTTAGTCTCATCATAACCATTATCGCTGTGCTCTTCCATGTATGTGCTCTGGGCTATCTCCATTTGCACGGCATGAATATCCCCCTGTGGTTGACCATAATGGCGCGTTATATAACCGCCTTTAAACCGGCTGTCACGCACCGCTGAAAACTGACTCTGTTGCATCATTTTAAACAGGTCGTTCCCTAGATCTGGTCGACAAGATAGGCTCTCAGCCGTCCCCAGATTTAGGTCAGGTAATGTGCCCGTAAAAAAGCGCGGTACTACACTGGCAATACTATGGGCGTCCCACAGTAAAGCGTAACCATGAATGGCTTTAATGCGCTCAAGCTGGTCTACAAGCGCCTTATGGTAAGGCTGCCAATAGGCCTGAATGCGATGGTCTATCTGAGCCTTATTTGGCGACTTTCCCTGCAGGTAAATAGCATGCTCACTAAAGGTCGTCGTTGGACATACTTCCGTTTCACTCTGTCCTGGATACAGAGCAGAGCCCTGACTAAACCGATTTACATCAACGACGTAGCGAGAATAATTTGCGGTAATAGTAGACACCGGCATGTCAGCCAAAAAATCGTACAAACGAGGCACATGCCAATCGGTGTCAGGCAAGGGCAATGCCGCCTGAGTAAGGGTTTCTTTTATAGCCTGCGGCACAAAAGTACCTGAATGAGGAAAGCTCACTAATAGCGGCCCAGTGTTCTCGGCAAGAGAAACAATGTCCATATTTAACTTGCTCCAGAAGGCAGTATGTCGGCGACCAAGGTATAAAAATAAGCCTCACTGATTAACGCTCTAGCGGCGGTAATATCTGGCGCAAAAAACCGATCTTCGGTGTACCTAGGAACCCGCTGACGTGTCTGGTCAACTACATTCTGTAAGGCTGGCGACGTAACATGAGGTTGATGAAACTCAACGGCCTGAACCGCACTTAGTAGCTCGACAGCAACCACATAGTCAGTGTTTTCTGTCATATCACATAGCCTGCGTGCCGCAAACGTTGCCATACTGACATGATCTTCTTGGTTGGCTGATGTGGGAATACTATCAACGCTGGCGGGATGGGCCAGGGTTTTGTTTTCAGACACTAGAGCCGCGGCGGTTACCTGAGCAATCATAAAGCCTGAATTAAGCCCACTGTTTTCGACTAAAAAAGCAGGCAAGCCACCATTCATATGCGGGTCAACCAGAAGAGAAATGCGTCGCTCTGAGATCGACCCAATTTCTGCAATCGCTAAAGCTAGGGTGTCAGCCGCAAAAGCTACGGGTTCGGCATGAAAATTACCTCCAGACAATGCTTCTAGGGTGTCGGCGAACACCAATGGATTATCTGTCACTGCGTTAGCTTCAATTTGCAGTGTTTTGGCGGCATTATTGATGATATCTAAACAGGCGCCCATAACTTGAGGCTGACAACGCAGTGAATAGGGATCTTGCACCTTTCCGCAATCGACATGAGATTCTAAAATGTCACTACCCTGTAAAAAGTGCAGGTACTTTTGCGCAACTATTTTCTGTCCTGGCTGACCCCGTAAACTGTGTATCCGGGCATCAAAAGGTACGGTGCTACCCTTCATAGCATCAACCGACAAAGCACCTGTCACCAAGGCAGCGGCAAATACGTTCTCGGTTTCAAATAAACCTGCCAAAGCCAATGCGGTTGACGTTTGCGTGCCATTAAGTAACGCCAAGCCTTCTTTTGGCCCCAACTCGACAGCGGTTAATCCACATTCACTAAGGGCCTTTTCTGCCTCCATTAATTGGCCTTTGTAGTGAACCTCGCCGACGCCAATCAAGGCCGCCGCTAAGTGCGCTAAAGGGGCAAGATCGCCAGAGGCTCCGACAGAACCTTTGCTTGGAATGCAGGGCATAATGTCATGGTGGTATAGATCTATCAGTAGCTGAACCACTTCAGGACGCACCCCCGAATAACCATGGGATAGACTCACAATTTTTAACGCAATAATAAGCCTAACAATTGGCGAGCTGATCAACTTACCCACACCTGTGCAGTGGGATAGAACCAAGTTACGCTGCAACAAGGCAAGCTGGTCGTCAGCAATGCGTGTTTGGGCTAACAAACCAAAGCCGGTGTTAATGCCATAGGCGGCATCGCCTTTTGCGACGATATCTGCCACTGCCTTGCAGCTCACATCAATATTTCCCCAGGCGCCATGCTCTAAATTGAATGGCGCGTGGCGGGTATAAATATCTCTTAATTTACCAAGGCTGACCTCACCCGGCGCAAGATTAATGGGTATACTTTTCTGTGTCATTGATCAACTTCCTGTTAACTATGTTAGTCGGCAACGCCGGTGCGAAGCATGGGTATATTGAGCCCTTTCTCGACGGCGCAAGCAGCAGCATCTTCATAACCAGCGTCGGCATGACGGGCAACACCCGTGGCAGGATCGTTCCACAGAACACGCTCAAGCCTGCGTTCCGCCTCTGGTGTGCCGTCGGCAACAATAACGACACCTGCGTGCTGTGAATAACCCATGCCAACGCCGCCGCCATGATGAATAGACACCCAGGTGGCTCCACTGGCAGTATTTAATAGCGCATTTAGTAAGGGCCAGTCAGAGACAGCATCTGAACCATCTTTCATGGCTTCGGTTTCTCTATTTGGGCTTGCAACTGACCCTGAATCGAGGTGGTCACGACCTATGACTATGGGAGCTTTAAGCTCGCCACTGGCCACCATTTGATTAAAGGCCATAGCTAAACGGTGACGCTGCCCTAGGCCCACCCAACAAATACGTGCGGGTAAGCCCTGAAAGCTAATACGCTCGCGCGCCATGTCTAACCAATTATGTAGATGTTTGTCATCTGGAATAAGCTCTTTAACTTTGGCGTCTGTTTTGTAAATATCTTCTGGGTCACCACTTAAGGCGACCCAACGGAACGGGCCAACACCTCGACAAAATAAAGGTCGAATATAGGCCGGCACAAAGCCGGGAAAATCAAAGGCATTTTTCACCCCTGCATTAAGTGCTTCTTGACGAATATTGTTGCCATAATCAAAGGTCGGAATCCCCATTTCGTGAAAATCTAACAAGGCTTGTACGTGAATGGCCATAGACTTTCGCGCTTGCTCTGTAACCAGAGCTTGGTCGCTTATTTGTAGCTTTTTCCACTCTTCAGGTGACCAACCAACCGGCAGATAACCATGGATAGGATCGTGAGCAGATGTTTGGTCTGTGACCGCATCGGGCCGAATACCTCGAGCGACCATTTCTGGCAGAATTTCTGCGGCGTTCCCCAGCAGACCTACGGACAATACTTCTCCCTGACCAATCGCGGTGTTAATGATGTCCATCGCCTCATCTAAGCTATAGGCTTTCTTGTCCACGTAGCCGGTGCGGAGCCGAAAATCGATATGAGCCTCTTGGCACTCGACCGTTAAACTGCAAGCACCTGCTAAGGTTGCGGCTAGCGGTTGAGCGCCACCCATTCCTCCAAGGCCAGCAGTTAAAATCCAACGACCGGATAAGTCGCCGTTGTAATGTTGACGTCCCATCTCAACAAAAGTCTCATAGGTGCCCTGCACAATCCCCTGACTACCAATGTATATCCAAGAACCCGCTGTCATCTGCCCATACATGGCTAGACCTTTACGGTCGAGTTCGTTGAAATGCTCCCAATTGGCCCAGTGGGGGACTAAATTAGAATTAGCGATTAATACGCGAGGGGCCTCGCTGTGGGTTTTAGCCACCATAACCGGCTTGCCGCTTTGGACTAGCAGGGTTTCATCCTCATTAAGGTTACGCAGACACTCTACGATCTTATCGAAACTTTCCCAATCTCGAGCTGCCTTGCCAATGCCACCATAAACGACGAGGTCTTCAGGCCGCTCTGCGACGTCTGGATGCAAATTATTCATGAGCATCCTTAGAGGCGCTTCTGTGGTCCAATGTTTAGCGGTCATCTCTGTTCCTGTGGGCGCTTTTACCACCCGTGGTCCAGCCCCTGAATCTGTCTTAGCCATCTTTAACCCTCTATTAATTAAAAGCAGTGCGCGATAGCACCTGTATAATGTTGTCTATACAAGTAAAGATATTCTATACTGCTGTCAGGCGCAACATTTTTTAGCAATTAAAACGACACGAGTCTACTCATGAAGAATCACGATAGCTTATGGATCAACGCTACCCTGACAGTAGTTACACAAAAAGGCATGCCCGAAACAATCAGTCCGGCTGCGATTGCCTGTAAAGATGGGTTGATCAGCTACCTATGCCTAATGAGTGATCTGCCGCAAAGCCCAGGTGAAATGGCTACTCAAGTCATCGATGTGGCCGGTGCATGTATTACACCTGGCCTAATAGATTGCCACACCCACCTAGTCTTTGGCGGCAACCGTGCTGAAGAGTTTAATTTGCGCTTGCAGGGACACTCTTATGCACAGATAGCTAAACAGGGTGGCGGAATTATGAGCACGGTCAGTCAAACACGTGCGGCAACAGAGCAGGCACTGGGAAACTCTGCTCGCACCCGGCTTGATCAACTGTTAGCCGATGGGGTAACCACGGTAGAAATAAAATCAGGCTATGGCCTTACCACTGCTGATGAAAAGAAAATGTTACGAGTTGCTAGGCGACTGGGCGAATCATCCGCACTGAGTGTCACTACAACCTTTTTAGGGGCTCACTCGTTGCCGCCCGAGTACCGCGACCGACGCTCTGAGTACATTGACCTAGTCTGCAATGAAATGCTGCCCAGTTTGCACGCTGAGGGCCTTATTGACGCCGTCGACGCCTTTTGTGAGGGCATAGCGTTTAGCGCTGATGAGGTTGATGCTGTCTTTGCCGCCGCAACCGCATTAGGTTTGCCGGTTAAATTACATGCCGAACAATTATCCAACTGTGGTGGTGCGCAGCTGGCTGCAAAATATAGCGCCTTGTCGGCAGATCATTTGGAATATCTCGACGAGGCCGGCGCCATCGCAATGGCTAATAGTGGCACTGTGGCCGTACTATTACCGGGCGCTTTTTATATGCTGAGAGAAACTCAAAAACCACCGCTGTCACTGTTGCGTGAACATAAAGTACCCATCGCCATCGCCACCGATGCAAACCCAGGCAGTTCTCCAGCGCTGTCGGCTCGCCTAATGATGGTCATGGCATGTCAGGACTTTGGCCTAACACCACAAGAAGCGATCCATGGCATGACCATTAATGCCGCTAAGGCCTTGGGGCTGGATAATGATATTGGCTCACTTCAGATAGGTAAAACGTCTGATTTAGCCGTCTGGAACGTCAAGCAGCCCTCAGAATTAGCCTATTGGTTAGGGGGTAATTTAGTGCAGTCAGTCATTAAAGCGGGTCAATCTATTTACCCGATGGACTAACTTATCAATTGTCTTTGTTGATGGTCTCAGTCAGAGAAAATGACTGAGCTGAGTGGTACAGGTGGGCCACCGAAATGAGATTCCCCGACGACCAAGTGCGCCGATCCAGGATCAAGCAGGGTACATTGTCATCCATTTGTAATAACTTTTTAATGGTCTTACTCGGCATGGCGGCTCGCACTGTGTGCTCAACCTTGTGCAGGGGTACATTGGCTAACAAATAGGCCGCTGGCGTGGTCTGTTTAAGGTTAATTTGAATATACTCAGGCACCGCCTGAGCATTGACATAGCGATCTTCCACCTGGAGCATCTTGCTATCTTCCTGATGCACAATAGTCGTGTGATAAACAGACTTGATGCTGTTCGATAATTCCATTGCGGCGGCAATAACACTGGTTAAAGGAACAGACTCATGGGTGACAACAATATTACTGTAACTGTGTCCACGTTCACGAACTTCCTCGGCAATATTACGCACCTCAACCAAATGACCCTTGGTTTGGGATTCAGCCACAAAGGTGCCAACACCGGCAACCCGAACAAGCAGACCTTCGGCGGCCAACTCCTTGAGCGCTCTATTAGCTGTCATTCGTGACACTTTTAGCGCTGCTACCAGCTCGTTCTCAGAGGGTACTCGACTGTTTGGCAATAAATCGCCCCGCTCGATTTTCTTCAAAATGTGATCTTTCACTTTCTGATAGAGAGGCGCAATTGAATTGTCAGCATTAATCATTGGTCATCGCCCAAACAAAAAATAGGTTTCCTGTATATACAGGTATCCGCTATATTATAGGGGCACACAACTAACAAGCAACATTAAGGTCAGACATAACCTATGCCACAACAGACTTATTTTATTAAGAAAGCACTTTTAAGCCAAGGCTGGGCGAAAAATGTACGGTTGGGAGTGGACGACAAAGGCCTCATAGTAAGCCTACAAACTAATGTCTCTGCTGAACAAGACGACCATAGACTTGGCTTGGTTATTCCCGGACTTGTGAACTGTCACAGCCATGCCTTTCAGCGCGCCATGGCCGGTCTCACCGAGTATCAAGTATCGCCTACAGACACATTTTGGTCATGGCGCAAAACCATGTATCGCTTTGCCAATTTGGTTTCACCTGAAGACCTCCAAGACATTGCCAGCTATCTCTATTTGGAGATGATCAAACAGGGTTACACCAGCGTTGCTGAGTTTCACTACGTCCATCATCAGCCCAATGGAAAGCCCTATTCATCGGTGAGCCAACTCTCGCAGTCGGTTATTAATGCAGCCAATATCGCCGGTATTAATTTAACCCTGTTGCCCGTGCTGTACATGAACGCGGGCTTTGGTGATCAAGCGCTGTTAGACGATCAAAAACGTTTTGGTAATTCGGTCGATAGCTATTTGGCACTCCATGACGAAGCAACTCGATATTGCTCTGACCAGAGCCAACACAGCGTTGGTATGGCTTTGCATAGCCTTCGTGCAGTTCCAGCTAGATCTATGACTGAAGTGGTTAGCCATTTTAAGGACAGGGTTCATTCATGCCCCATCCATATTCATATTGCTGAGCAAACACAGGAAGTAGAACAGTCAATTAAGGCCCTTGGCAAGCGACCCGTGGAATGGTTATTAGATAACTATGATATCGACAAACGGTGGTGCCTGATCCATGCCACCCATATGACACCGAAAGAAACTGCCGAAGTCGCTAAATCTGGTGCGACAGTCGGCATCTGTCCAACGACAGAGGCCAATCTTGGTGATGGCTTCTTTCCTCTGAGACAGTATCTTGATGATGGCGGCCAGATAGCGATTGGGTCTGATGGTAACACTTGCACAAATCCGATGGAGGAGCTGCGCTGGCTAGAATACGGCCAACGTCTGCTCAGCCGCACCCGCAATGTTGCCGCTGATGGCAGAGAACGACATACCGGAACCAATCTTTACAGCCACTGCCTTGAAGGTGGAGCTCGCTCTATTGGACAAAAAACCGGTGCGCTGAAACTAGGGGGTCGAGCTGATCTTATTGTTTTGGACGATAATTCAGCAGATCTTGCCAATATTGCCGCAGACTCTATTTTAGATGTACTTATTTTCGGTACAAGCCAATCTTTAATCAAAGACGTGATGGTCAATGGCACTTGGAAAATCACCAATTATCATCACGCTGATGAAGAACGCATCAGAAACACGTTTATTTCAGCCACCAAAGCTCTGAGAGACTAGAGCAGCACGAAATTCTTCTTCTGTCCGTCCAGCGCGGTGATGGCAGGAACTTAGGACCAGAGCCTAAACGCGCTACCATTTGTTAGCTGATCAATTAATATTAAAATTATATTTTTTGGTCACGCCATGCGTTTCAATCGGCAACCCATTTTCAGTACTTGGCTCGTACTTACGCCCTTTGGCCGCTTTTAAAGCCATGGCAAATATTAGTAGATAAGGATTTTTTTAGATAAAAGTGGCGGGTAGGAACACGCAGACTCGAACTGCGGACCCCTTGCATGTCATGCAAGTGCTCTAACCAACTGAGCTATGCTCCTATTCTTCCCGAGGCCGCATTTTACACAGGCCCTCTTCGTCTGCCAAGATTTATTCTCATAAACTAACCTATTACTATAAGACTGTAACTCTGTGCCATAGGATTACAAAGAGGGATTAACTTGTTCGTCGTCGGCTTTGGCCTTAGCTAGGATACTAGAGATGAAAATAAGGGCTTTATTTATAAAAAGAGCCTAAAATTCTATCCTTGACGTATTGATTGATTGAATAAAAAACAGCTAGTTGCGTGCTAAAGAGAACCAGTAGAAATTATGCGTATTCAATCGTTTGTATAGTCTAAAGTAGCAATTGGAATATTAATGACACATTTTAGAAGGTACACCATGAAAAAAGCGCTTTCAAAAAGCCTTGCCCTCATTACTGTAATGACTCTTGGCGCCTGCGGTGAAATGGCTAAAGATTCGGTAACAATAAGCCTACCTAATAAAAACCCATACCCCTCGACTTATCAGACTCCGGAGAGTCCCGCATTTGCTTTAATTGGGGCTAACTTGCTCACCGGTGATGGCGCGGAACTTACCAATACTGACCTGCTGATAGAGAACGGGAAGATAGTAGCCATGGGGCCTGCGCTGGAGTTACAGCCTGGTACGATTCAAGTCGATGCCAGCGGACAATGGGTGACGCCTGGGCTTATTGACGTGCACTCTCACATGGGTGTCTACCCCTCCCCCTCAACCTCCAACCACTCAGATGGCAATGAGATGACGTCACCAGTCACAGCCGAGGTCTGGGCCGAGCATTCAGTGTGGCCCGAGGACCCTCAGTTTGAAAAAGCCCTTGCTGGTGGTGTGACCACCGTCCAAATTCTACCCGGTTCGGGCAACCTAATCGGTGGTCGGGGTGTGACTCTAAAAAACATTCCTTCGATTACCGTCCAAGGCATGAAATTTCCTGGTGCCCCATATAGCTTAAAAATGGCCTGCGGTGAAAACCCAAAGCGCGTTTATGGCCGTCGTAACACTCTACCTTCTACTCGCATGGGTAACATGGCGGGGTATCGCGCAGCATGGATTGAAGCATCTGACTACAAGAAGTCTTGGGATGACTATGTCACTGATGCCCAAGCAGGAGAAGATGTGGATCCGCCCAGCCGGAATTTGCGGCTTGAGACTCTAACCGGTGTTTTAGAAGGTGATATTCGCATTCATAACCACTGCTATAAGGTTGATGAAATGGCACAGATGATTGATATGTCGAAAGAATTTGGCTACAAAATTGCTGCGTTCCATCATGCCGTCGAAGCATACAAAGCCGCGCCGATGTTAGCCAAAGAAGGTATTTGCGGTGTAATGTGGGCTGACTGGTGGGGTTTTAAACAAGAAGCCTTTGATATGGTCCGCGAAAATATTGCTCTGGTTGACTATGCTCAAGCTTGCGCCGTTATTCACTCAGATAACCCTATTCAAGTGCAGCGACTCAATCAAGAAATGGCTAAAGCCATGAGCGCAGGTAATCGCATGGGGCTTGATATCAGTGCTGCCAAAGCCATGCGATGGGGCACCTACAACGCTGCTATGTCACTAGGATTAGAAGACCAGATTGGTTCTCTGGCGGTGGGCAAAAACGCCGACATTGTGCTCTGGACCAAACACCCTCTAAGTGTTTATAGCTTGGCTCAAAAAGTGTGGATTGACGGTAATCTGCGTTTTGACCGGTTTGATAAATCAGTGCAACCCACTAGTGACTTTAACCTAGGCATTATTAGCGCAGGCGAGGCCCGACCATGAATAAACTATCTGTCTTTATCATTCTTCTGTTTGCCTCCCTGTCAGCCAGTGCTAGCTCGATACTTATTAAGGGTGCCGACATATACAGCACTACTGGGTTATTACCTAAGAGTAATATTTACATAGAAAATGGGATAATCACCGCCATCGGAAGAAGCACTCCCATGAGCGCAGATATGGAGGTAGATGGCAGTGGCATGAGTATTACAGCCGGGCTATTTAACTCCTCGACGCACATAGGGACTGTCGAGGTGAGCGCCATCAGTCCAACGGTGGATTTTTATTCTGACAATGAGGCGGTCACGGCAGCCCTAAGAATAGCTGACGCCTTCAATCCACGATCAACACTAATACCTCACAACAGAGTGCATGGTTTAACTCACGCCTTGCTGGTTCCTGAGTCAGGTACTAATCTTTTTTCGGGTCAGGTCGGTTTAGTGCAATTAGGTAACCAACCCAAGGTGATCCATAACAGCCTTGCTGTGGCGCTGGATTTTACCGAATCTGGTGTCGAGCTATCGGGTAATTCTCGGGCAGCAGCTCTCGTACAAATGAGACAAGCCTTGGACGATGCCAAGGATTTTTCACGCAACAGAAAAGCGGCCATGGCGGGTGACCATCGCGATTATGTGCTTTCTTATGCCGACTTAGCGGCACTAGAGCCCGTGGTTAACGGTGACAAGCCACTTTTAGTTAAAACGCACCGAGCCAGCGACATTACTACCATTTTGGCTTTAGCCAAAGATTTCCAATTGCAGTTGATTTTGTCTGGTGCCATTGAGGGGTGGATGGTTGCTGAGGAGATCGCTAAGGCGGGAGTGCCTGTGATCATGGATCCGATTCACAACCTGCCAAATAGTTATGAGTCCTTAGGCGCACGACTTGATAATGCCAAACTGCTTGCCGATGCGGGAGTGACGCTTTTGTTCACAGGGATGGGCGGATCGGACACCCATAATGCTTATCTCGTCAAACAATCGGCGGGTAATGCCGTTGCTAATGGCCTATCTAAATCTATGGCCATTGCCGCCATGACGTCCAACCCCGCTAAGGTGTTCGGCGCCAGTGTCAGCGGTGACATTGCAGTGGATCAGACTGCTGACTTAGTATTATGGGGCGGCGACCCATTGGAGCTAACCTCTGAGGCCCAGTTAGTGTTGATCAACGGTGAAGTAATCCCGATGGAGAGTCGCTCTTTTCAGCTCCGTGATCGCTACTTTAAGCGCTTAAAGAAAGACTAACCATCTAGTTCAAAGATGGTTTTACCTCTTGCTATAGTCCTCTCTACCTTGATACCTAATAACTCGGTAGTGGGGATGGCGAGTGGATTTTTACTCAAAATAACAAAGTCTGCTTGCTTACCCACATCAATCGTTCCTTTTTTATCTTCTTCAAAATATTGATAAGCAGCATTAATCGTAACAGCCTTGATGGCCTCAAGCGTTGAAATGCGCTGTTCTTGTCCTAACACCTGTCCGCTTCGTGTTAGTCGGTTAGTCGTTGCCCAAAGCAAACGAATCATATCGGGCGGCACGATGGGAGCATCGTTATGGACTGTAAAGACAATTCCTTTATCTAGACTGCTCTGAGTCGGGCTAATACGACTAGCGCGTTCTACACCAAAAACCGAATCTCGATGCCAATCGCCCCAATAAAATGTGTGTGCTGAGAAAAACGAAGGAATGGCTTTCATTTCTGCCATAAGGTCAAGCTGATCCTCTCGCACCGTTTGGGCATGAATCATCACAGTACGATGATCAGGCAAATTAGCCGTATCAATGCTGCCTTGCAACGCATTAACAAACAGATCTGCGGCTGCATCACCATTGGCATGAGCCAAAATAGGCACGCCTGCACCTATAAATTTGGCAAAAAGTCCATCTATTGATTCTGGGGGCATAATCGGATAACCACGATAATCATGGGCAGCTCCCTCTGGCGGTACTTTATATGGCTCGGTTAAATAGGCAGTTTTGCCTTGAGGAGAGCCATCTAAAACCATCTTAACGCCTCCAACCCTAAAACCATTTTCATAATCGTCCAAGATCGGAAGTGCAGGGCTATCGTCTCCAAGGTAACTCTGGTCAACTCGCTGGTATGCCACGACGTCGATAGGAAAGGGTTTTACCTTAGACGCAGATCTCAGTTGCTTTATAGCATCCTTAGACGCAGCGCCCTCCTGTGCTGTGGTGATTCCATAGCTAGCATAATCCAGGACACCGTCATGCAACTGTTTAACCGGGTCGGCAGAAGAGGTAATTAAGGCCTGAATAGAAAAGCCAGCCATCTCTTCCAGCACCCCATTGGGTTTTTGGCTGTCGCCCAACCGACGAATCACACCACCTGGCGGATTAGGTGTATTTTCATTAATTCCGGCAATTTCCAGAGCTTTGGAGTTAACCGCAGCTAGATGACCTGACACATGAATTAACAATATAGGGTGAGAGGTAGAAACTTTATCTAAATCTCTTATGGTCGGATGCCGCTTTTCAGCCAACAGCGAGTCGTCATAACCCATGCCGACCACCCACTCGCCTGCTTCTAGCGACTTTGATGCCATGTGGCGCTTCAGCTCAGCCACAAGGCCTGGCATGTCCTCTGCTGGCCCTACTGGAGGGGAAGAAACATTCGCCATAGCAGAGACTCTGCCATGAAATGAAATGTGTCCGTGAGCATCGATAAACCCAGGCAACAAAGTAGAATTCTCAAGGTTCACCACATCAGTGGCTTGTCCCTCCCAATCGTCCCTTTGGCCTACAAAAATAATAGTGCCGTCTTTAACAGCAACAAAATTGGTCGGCCCAGATTGATCGCTAAGAGTAATAATATTGTCACCATAGAAGGCGATATCCGCTTTCTGCCCCTCGACTGCGTCTAACCTAGACCCATCGCAACCACCAAGAACCAATAGGGGTAAAAATATAGCTAATCGAATATCCGTTAAACCAATCACAATCTTTCCTCTCTGTTAATGACTAAACCTATTACGCCAGCATACAAAAAATAATCACCTCCCCATTTAAATAGAAATGCAACCTAAATGAAATAAAGGTTTTGCTTATTTGTCTGAAATCTGGCTGATAAAACGTCGATGGCCGGCTCTATTAGCTCGCAAAGATAGAAATCATGTGCGAAGTTTAAAGTCTGCAGGCAGTATATCCGCATCCGCTAACGCTGACGTCACTGCTAGGCAACGAGATGCAACCTTGATTGCATCTCGCAGCTAAACATTCTGACCGCTATAGGCTCCATCCTAAAGTAATACCATAGGTGCGTGGCGCTGCAGGCGTCGCGTTACCACTATTGGATGACGGGTAGTTATGCAAGTAATAATCTTCATCGGTAAAGTTTTTTACCCAACCAGTTACAGTCATACCGCCATTGGCTGGCGTATAAATTAACCGAAAATCACCTACGTCATACTCAGGCACAGCCGCTTGTAAGAAATTATCTGGGTCTTGCCAGACAAGATCTTTGTGACGAAAATCTATTTGCGCCGCGAGCTCAGCACCACTAGCTAATAAGAAGTCATATCTCGCCAGTATGTTCCATGAGGTATCAGGAGCATTACGTAGCTCATTGCCATCTCTATTTGGCGCAGCCCCGTCACCTGGAGCAAGGTAGCCAGCTGGAATGCCAAAGTTTTCGTAGGCAGTGTCCAGATAGGTATAAGAGCCGCTAATAGTGAATGCATCTGTAATTAAGGCGGTAAACTCTAATTCAAGACCGTCTATCGTCGCATCTGATGCATTTTGCGTAACCAAGACACCTGAAAGTCCCTCGGGCGCACCGATAGGTACCAATAATTGCAAGATTTGTAGATCTTTGTAATCTGTCGTGAATACCGCGGCATTTAGACGAAGCCTGTTATCCATCCATTCGGTTTTTGCACCAAATTCGAACAACGAAGCCGTTTCGGGGTTAAACGGCGTTGAAGCAGCCAAACCACTCGCGGCAGTGCCTTGAAAACCACCCGACTTAAAGCCTTCTGAGTAAGACGCGTACAAGAACATGTCATCATTTGCCTGATACTGCAAAGATAGCTTGCTTGAGAGGTTATTCCAGCTTTCAGTCGTATCAACCTCAAACGTTCCAACCACAGCAAAAGGGTCAGCAACACCAACTCGGCTATTACGCTTTTCTTCATAGGTGTATCTAGTACCGACCGTTAAACTCAGTTGATCGCTAAGACTGTATGTCGCCTGCCCAAAACCTGCATAAGACTTTGTCTCATTACTTTGATCATCTGACCCCGTACCCAGAGGCACAGCCCCAATAATAAAGCCTGGCACACCTAGCCCACCGTCCGAAACCTCCATATCTAAACCAAGACTAAAAAATTCTTCTCTATCAGTATTCTCACTCATAAAGTAAGCGCCAGCAACCCATTGCACATCACCATCGCCGATCGATGTAAAGCGGAATTCTTGAGTGAATGTATCTGAGTCATCGGTATAGTCGTTAGACCCATAAACCAGATAGGTATATATAGGTAATACCGAGGCATATAAAGCATTGATACCAGTAGACAGACCCGCGCTGCTCTCTCGGGTGCCAATGACATCAGAGTTTTCTGCATCTACACTGCGAAATGCCGATAGAGAGGTAAACATAAGGTCTTCACTAAGGTCATAATCTACTCGAAAAGTCAGACTTGATGAGTCACTTTTAAAGAATCCCGGATCATCATATAAACCCGTATGAATCTTATCGTCATAATTTTCAATCAATGCCGATTCAGCACGGTACCCTACACTGGGCGTGCCAGTAGCCGACCTTAATATATGATTTGGTGCCCCATATTTATCAATTTTAGAGTAGCTCGCCGACATATTAACCTCTAAGTCGTCACTGGGTAAAAATCTCAAACCCGCGCGAAAAGTGTCACTGTTAACCTCTAGGCTGTCCTTTGCACTAATACCACCGGGAAAGAAGTCTTGGTAATTTTTCAGATCCGACTTGAAATAACCATCGCGTCGGCGACTGGAAAAAGATACCTTACCGTAAACGTTATCAGCCACTTCACCGCTGGCTAAACCTCTTACGTTTAAAGCATTAAAGTTACCCGCAGTCACTTCACCGACAACCTCTGTTTCTTCGCCTGGTTTTTTAGTGATCATACTCACAGCACCACCGACAACATTTTTACCAAACAGGGTTCCCTGTGGGCCACGTAAAATTTCCACTCGTTCAAGATCGAACAAGTCGGTGTCCATTCCAGCGGCGCGACCAATATAAACTTCGTCAATAAATACAATGACAGATTGATCACCGCCAGCGCCATCTTCATTAGAACCAATACCGCGAATATATAGTTGCGGCTGCCCGGGGTTAAAGGTTCCCATGCTAAAGCCTGGGGTGCGCTCTGTAAGCCCCTTAATATCATTGATGCCTTGAGCTTCCAGATCTTCTCCACTAAATGCCGACACTGCCAGTGCCACACTTTGGAGACTTTGCTCTCGCCGATTAGCGGTTACGATTACTTCCTCTAAACTGACCGTTTGATCCGTACTGGCCTGGTCTTGCCCTGCGGCTTCGACCCCAAAACACAGCGCAAGAAGCCCTGCATAGACTTTTATAGACCGATCACTTTTTTTGAATGTCGATGACATGCTCATAATATTCTCCCAAAAAATTTAAATTATTTGCTTTAGAGTAGTACAGGTTATGTCGTAATTACAGAATTAACCCAAAAATAGAGAGTAAATCTATACTTCAAATGAAGTATAGATTGCATCAGCAAGGAGGCCTTGATTGAGATGATTTTGATTGATTGGGGGTCCAAAAAAGACTAAGAGGCGAGGCTTTTCTCTCGCAGCTTACCCAGTAGATCACGAGTTTGGGCCGCCTCTTCAAACTCAAGATTTCGGGCATGCTGGTACATCTTGTCTTCTAGGCGCTTAATCTCTTTGGTAATATTTTTAATGGGCTCTGCACCAATCACATCGTAAGCAGTATCTGCCTCTGCCGCTTGTCGGTCACGCCGGTTCTGTCCGGTCGCTGCATAAGCGCCTTCCATGATGTCCTTAATGTCTTTAACAATGCTCGTGGGTGTAATGCCATGCTTTTCATTATAGGCAACTTGCACCGCTCGACGACGATCTGTCTCGTCAATAGAGCGCTGCATAGAGCCTGTCATTTTGTCGGCATACAGTATGGCTTTACCGCTGAGATGCCGTGCGGCGCGGCCTATGGTTTGAATGAGAGACTGCTGGGAACGCAAAAACCCCTCTTTGTCGGCATCAAATATGGCAACTAACGACACCTCAGGCATGTCCAAGCCCTCACGTAGTAGATTGATGCCCACCAGCACATCAAACTCACCTAAACGCAAATCACGAATGATCTCAACGCGCTCGACGGTATCGACATCAGAATGCAAGTAGCGCACCCGAACCCCATGCTCATCCAGGTACTCGGTAAGATCTTCAGCCATTCGCTTAGTGAGTACTGTTATCAGTATGCGCTCGTTTTTAGCCGCCCTGGCTCGAATTTCTGATAGTGCATCATCAACCTGAGATGTGGCAGGACGAACCTCTATAATAGGGTCAAGTAACCCCGTTGGCCGCACCACCTGCTCAACAATCTGCCCAGCATTGGCTTCTTCATATCGGCTTGGCGTTGCCGATACAAAAATCATCTGCGGTGCTAGTGCTTCCCACTCATCAAAACGTAGCGGTCGATTGTCTAATGCTGAGGGTAGTCGAAAGCCATATTCGACTAAGGTTTCTTTGCGCGATCGATCGCCTTTATACATAGCACCCAACTGGGGGACTGTGACATGGCTTTCATCGATGATCATCAGTGCATTGTCAGGCAGATAGTCAAACAACGTTGGTGGCGGCTCTCCCGGCTCGCGTCCCGAGAGATAACGGGAATAATTCTCGATACCGTTGCAATACCCAAGCTCACGCATCATTTCAGAGTCATAGGCTACGCGCTCGCCCAGACGTTGCGCTTCCACGAGCTTATCGACTGAACGCAGCTGCTCCAGACGCTCTTTGAGTTCTATTTGAATAAGGTCTGCCGCTTCTACCACCTTCTCTCGCGGCGTTACATAGTGCGTCTTAGGATAGATGGTAAACCGTGGGACTTGGCGCAGCACCTCACCCGTGAGGGGATCAAATAAAGTGATTTTTTCTATTTCATCATCAAACAACTCGATACGCACCGCTTCATAATCCGAGTCGGCTGGGTACACATCGATCACATCACCACGCACGCGATAGGACGAACGATCAAACACTGCATCATTGCGGCGGTACTGAAGTTCTGCCAGTCGCCGTAATATATCTCGCTGACCAATCTGTTCACCGCGAGACAGATGCAACATCATCTTTAGATATGACTTGGGGTCCCCCAAACCATAGATTGCAGACACAGTTGCAACCACAATCACGTCTTTACGTTCAATCAGTGACTTGGTCGCAGAGAGACGCATTTGTTCAATATGAGAATTTACCGCGGAGTCTTTTTCAATAAAGGTGTCAGAGGATGGCACATAGGCTTCTGGCTGAAAGTAATCAAAGTAAGAAACAAAATACTCAACCGCATTATTGGGGAAGAAACTTTTAAATTCGCCATAGAGCTGTGCAGCCAAGGTCTTGTTGTGCACCAACACAATCGTCGGTCGCTGCACTTCTTCGATAACTTTAGCCACCGTAAAGGTCTTGCCAGAGCCCGTTACGCCCAATAAGGTTTGACCTGACAGACCATTTTCTAGACCTTCAACCAGCCCTTTAATAGCAGCAGGTTGGTCACCTGCTGGTGAGAACTTGCTAACCACTGTAAAGGGCCGAATGGCGCTGATTGACGTTTTACTCAACAAGGTGCGCTACCCACCAGTGCAGAGTTATCGGCGCCGGCACAAACCGCCTTAAAAAAGTAAGTATTCTGATGGGTGAGATTATCCACCAATGCGTCAAAGCCCTGATCTTCGAGCATCTCTCGATATTTGTATTTTTTTATCGCGACATAGGTAATCCCTTTAACGCGAATATCCACCGCCTGCCAGGCATTAGTATCAGTGCGCTTGATAAGTATATCCAGATTGATATCTGGAATAATCGGGGATTCCATTAATACCTGAACCCAGCCCATACCTTGCTTTTCGTTGACCACCACATCGGTAACTCTAAAAACTTGCCCGCCAAAACTCTTAAGACCTTCAAACGCATAGCGAATGAAGGTTTCATCCAGAGCGTCAATCAAAGAACGTCGCTGTTGGTCACTCAACTTTATATAGTGCTTCTTGCCGACCAATGCCCGCGTCGTCGATGAGCTATCCCAGAGGTTAACCACCGTTGATGTTACAAAGGCATGATAAGCAACGGGGTTGCTTAGATACATTTCTTGATTATTGGTCAACTGATGAGTGACCGACGTAAATAATGCGTCAAATTGAGTATGGACTATTGCTTTAGTATCTTCTGGCGCAAGCACAGAGTCCTCTTGAGCGGCACACAACGGCAACATCATCAAACTCATCATTGCTGCGATGAATAGTCGCCCTAAATCCCAATTCTTCATCCCATACCCTTGTCTTTTGCAGTTGATAAGTCGCTGTCGTTAATGGACATCGACACCACGAGAAAAGCTAGCCTTCTCGTCAAATATTCGTTTGTAAATTACTGACGCCCTTAACCGACCTATTCTAGTCTTTTTAATTGTCGCTGTAAGCATGGCATTGTCGAAAAACGAGCTGCATAAGAACAACGAAGGAAATTGTTGACTCCTTTATGCGGGGTGCTAAAATGCGCGACTTCAAGACGATTTACAATTCCGCCTTAGCTCAGTTGGTAGAGCAAATGACTGTTAATCATTGGGTCCTTGGTTCGAATCCAAGAGGTGGAGCCAAATAGCAAACAAAAACGGGGCCTTCAAGGCCCCGTTTTTTTCTTGTTAGTAAATTAGGTACAGTGCCCTTAAAGAGCTTAGCAATAAGGCAGGCGGGGTCATAAAAAAGGGCTGCACAAAGTGCAACCCTTTTTTTTAAACTGTCAAACTCAGATATATCGTTTAACGACGGAAAAATATTAATCAAAGTAACCTAAATACACATTCGTTCAATCACTATCAATGCCGTCATAATCGACCGATATACCTCTAAACTAAACTGTTGAGATCACGCTAGCTGACTTTTTTACCGCCCACTGAGGTGGAGTGATAAATACGAGGGGTATCACAGCTCATTACATCATCGTAAGTGGACTGAAGCACAGCCGCGCCACCTTTTATCATCATGTCGTGAGCCTTTCCTCTAGATGCCATACTTTCAGTAAGGTACACCGAGTAAAGGTCAGTCGTGCTATCTCTTGAATCACCGGCGAATGGTAACCAGCGAAGAAGACCACCAGGCATTCCAACCTCATCCATCCACTTAGCCCATTGCTTGTCAGCAACCATTAGATCCTGCAACGTCTTCCCATCGTTCAGCTCACAACCTGAAATCTGCACAAACGCATGTCCTGTCGTCGACTGGAATGGCCTTGCCATCAAGCCTGTCATGAGATTATGGCTGTCGCAGACTTCAATAGCCTCCCACTTCTTCTGAATTTTGGCTCCCTTAGCCATCCATTCGTCGTTAACAGTTCCAAGCGCTTCATGGTTATCAGCAACACCCAGCCAAAAGTAATCATAAGGGAAGTCTTCTGGATTATTAACGTGCGGGGTCATTACCCAGGCAGAGTAATTGACACTCATATTGGAATCAGCCCACTCATCCCATTCGCCAGCCACCTTCAATACATCACTTAAGCCTTTACCTTTATTGTAATTACAAAAATATCCCTCTAAAGCGCCATATTGGGGCTCAGCATGATCATCACCAAAGGCTGAAGTTGTAAGAATAAAACTTGATAAAATAATTGATATTGTTGTTATAAATTTCTTCATAGTCTTTCCTCTTTATTCAATGAATGTCTTAAGAAATATAAAGATCGAATGTTGCCCTCATTATTCCAGCCTTACAGTTTGATCTATGTAATTAATGATAGTCCATGCATAAGCGAATAACCATAACAAACCTATTCAATATTAAATTATTGCATAAAATTAAGGTCAATGCAGATCAACTATAACCATTAGGATTTTTTGACTGCCAATGCCAAGCATCTTCCATCATCTCAGCAAGGGAGCGCTTTGCTTGCCAATTCAAAACGTTGCTCGCCTTTTCTGTATTTGCCCAAGATGCAGGTAGATCACCTGCTCGGGGTTCAACAGTTTGGTAAGCAATCTTGACTGTTGTCGCTGCCTCAAAGCTAGCGATAATTTCCAATACAGAAATGCCATTGCCTGTTCCCAGATTAAAAGCCTCGACACCGCGAAAAGAGGGCTGTGTGGCCAGCCAATCAATGGCCGCCACATGGCCTTCGGCAAGATCCATAACATGCAGATAATCACGCACGCAGGTACCATCAGACGTTGGGTACTCACCGCCAAAGACACTAAGCTTGTCACGCTTGCCCACCGCCACCTGAGTAATGAAAGGCAACAAATTATTGGGAATTCCCGTAGGGTCATCACCAATATCACCACTTGGGTGAGCGCCAATAGGATTAAAATAGCGTAGAGAAACCGCACGAAAATTTGGGTTTGCCCGGGCTTTATCTAAAAGGATTCGCTCAACCATTACCTTGCCCGCCCCATAAGGGCTTGAGGGTGATCCTAAATTCATGGTCTCGACATAAGGGCTAGGATTAGCCTCACCGTAAACGGTTGCTGATGAGCTATAGACAAAATTATTCACACCCGCCTTTGCCATCGCCTCAAGAAGACACAGAGATCCGTGCACATTGTTCTGATAATATTCCAGCGGACATTGTGCCGATTCCCCTACTGCCTTTAACGCTGCGAAATGGATCACCATATCGATAGAGCGTGTTGCAAATAAATCATCCAAAGAATCTGTATCCCGAACATCGCCCTGAACAAAATCAATGGTTTTTCCTGTTAATTTTTCAACACGGCTCAACGCCTCAGCACTGGCATTAATGAGGTTGTCATAAACAACCACCTCATAACCCTGGTCTAAAAGGCACACTAAGGTATGAGAACCGATATACCCCGCACCACCTGTGACTAAAACTTGCATCCTTACTTCCCTTTTTAATTGCCTCTCAAGGCACTCGTAGTGGTCTTAGAACAATAGATCTCTGACTTAAGCCCAAAGCCTTTTAAATGCGCCGTTTTTACCGGCCTTGGTTTTTCACAAATACGGTAGTCGAACCGCGCGAACCATTCGCCGCTAATAATTCACACCAGCTATTTTTCAGCTTATCATAATTATAAAACGTGATGACTTAGTAAGTGTCTATTTTGCAGCCCTGACAACCATGGCTTTTGGCGCCTATAAAAACGAAACCGTTACGCCCTAATAGGCGTTAGATTACTCTGAACGCTGATACTTTACTTTGCTGTTAGGACGGGAATCCCAGCAGAACCATGAAAGGACCCATTTGTGTCGCAAAATGTATTTAAGTTAATTTATATTGATTTATTGGATAAATAAATTAACTTAGTGTAATATTTCACTATAATTTCACTTTGCGTCAATATTATGAGCCAAAAACAGTTTGAGTCACAGCATAAAAATGATCTTCTAGCCAGTGGTACAGTTAAAATGTGGTGCCTTGAAGATCTAAGGCTCTCAATAGAAGGTACAGACGAGAGCCCGACCAAGCGCACACTAGAACGCTGGATATCCGCGATTCCATGGCTTAAGAGCTCCCATCAACCTAATGATCAGCTAGATGATTTAAACCGACCTGCCACTCAACTTGTGCTCGACACCCTCGTATCGGGCGCTCGAAAGAAACGCAAAGCCGCCTTGTTTGTACAACTGCATCGTCTTCCTATTGCCGATGGCGATCAGCAGTCACAAGAACCTAATATTTTAGTTGCAGAAGATGGCAAAGGGGCCAAACGTTGGTGCCTATTGGCCGACACAGAAATGCCATCATTGTTAGCTGGATTAACACTTTTAGCCGCTGGCAAACCCACCATGTTCTTTCCCTCAGGAAGCCTGGTCGTGACTTGCCGTGAACTTAAAGGACGGGAACAGAACCCTAACGCCGACATTGATATCGCGACCGGCCAGTTTCCTGAGGCCTTCACGTCTACTATCGATGATCTATCGACAACTAAGGCTACAGAGCGAGTCCAACCAACCAAACTTTCTCATTTAGATCGCCTTGAAGCCGAGAGCCTCTATATTATTAGAGAAGTCATGGCTCATGCAGAGAACCCAGTAATGCTGTACTCCATGGGCAAAGATTCTGCTGTCATGCTGCACTTAGCCCGAAAAGCCTTTTACCCAAGCCCACCGCCGTTTCCGCTTATGCACGTGGACACACGATGGAAGTTTCAAGCTATGTATGACTTTCGTGACGCCATGGCCAAGGCCTCGAACATGGAACTTATTGTGCATACCAACCCAGAAGGTATTGAAAAAGACATCAACCCTTTTGACCACGGCAGTGCACTGCATACAGACATCATGAAAACCCAGGGCCTCAAACAAGCGCTGGACTTACACAAATTTGACGTTGCCTTTGGTGGCGCACGGCGAGATGAAGAAAAAAGCAGAGCCAAAGAACGTATTTTTTCCTTCCGCAGCAGCAGTCACCGCTGGGACCCAAAAAATCAACGCCCAGAGCTATGGAATCTTTACAACTGCCGCAAATCGCCAGGCGAGAGCGTGCGCGTATTCCCCCTATCAAACTGGACCGAACTGGATATCTGGCAGTACATCTATCGGGAGAACATCCCCATCGTGCCACTTTACTTTGCAGCCGAGCGGCCCGTGGTTAAGCGCAATGGCATGCTCATTATGGTGGATGATGACAGAATGAAATTGCTTCCAGGAGAATCGATAAAACTTAAGAGGGTGCGCTTTAGAACCTTGGGCTGCTACCCCTTGACGGGCGCAGTGGAATCATCGGCCACAGATTTATCGCAAATCATGCTAGAGCTACTGCAGAGTCGCACCAGCGAACGGCAAGGCAGAGCCATCGATTCAGATAGCAGCGCCTCGATGGAAAAGAAAAAACAAGAGGGCTATTTCTAATGGCACATCAAACTAGCT
>Ga0302120_10000114_pt1 | contig 31462 bp, 26 predicted proteins | sample AG5_Bottom_MG_FD_203118 | JGI IMG/M metagenome (GOLD analysis project Ga0302120, IMG submission 203118) | Marine microbial communities from Western Arctic Ocean, Canada - AG5_Bottom | ecosystem: Environmental > Aquatic > Marine > Oceanic | place: Canada: Western Arctic Ocean | collected 2017-10-01 | reverse complement strand
CGGACTTTGCAAAGGCAAGGATGTTTTTCAAAGCGCCTTCGTCGTACGGAAGGCGCGCATCACCAGCGCTTAACAGCAAGAGGTTGGCATTGGATAAATCAAGTTTTGACAAACTTCCCCAGTTTCGAACGTCTCTCCCGATGCCCTTTAAATATTGCTTGTAAAAGCGCCCGTCCATATAAAACGAAAAGGATTGTGAAATGTCACTCACCGAGTGAATCACAATGGGCGAGGGAGGTGGCGAAACTTCTTCTTGCGACGGAGAAAAAATGAGCGAGAGAAGAAGGCTGGGGATCATGATGATCAAGAGTAGGAACTTCCTGATTTCAGGAGTGTGAAGGAAATGTTGTGTGCGGGCTGGAAAACTTTGATCGTTGGAATATTGGCGTTTCGCGCATCATAAAAATGCACGGGCCGTCTCCCCGGTAAAAAAGCAGCCAGGAGGAATAGGAACCGCACGAAAGTATTACTTCGAAGAATTGAGGAAAGAAATCATCGAATCTAGAACTTGGTCTCGGAAAGGCTCATTCATGGATTCATGACGCCCTTCGGGCCAAACCACGTATTCTTTCCTCCCTGGCCACGCAGCGTAAAAGCGATCAATATCCCCAAAGCTAATGAGCCCATCAAATCGCCCAGCGTGAATCTGAAGGGGCCAGCGCCAAGTTTGGGAATTTTCCGCATGGACATTTTCTATGGACTGCATCATTTCGGTGTACAATCGCGGGGTGACTGTATGGAAACAATTTGGGTCCTGAAGATACTTGGCTACGACGTCTTTGTCAGAACATATTTCCGCGCTATCTAATTCATTCTCCATGGGCAAAGCCGGAAGAATTTTAGATAACAATTCTGCGCCCATTTTTTTCCACCAAGGAATCGGGAATGCAATGCCCAGTAACGGCGCAGATAAAATCACAGATTGAACACTGATTGGATTTTTTCGCAACCAATCCAAGGCCACCAAAGTCCCCATGGAATGACCCAGCAAGTGAAAGTCTCCCCCTGTGACTCGTGCAGCCGCATCCACATCTTCCAAATAGTCTTTCCAGTGATGCAGATGCCCACGCTTACCACCCGATTCGCCATGCCCGCGTAAATTGAGCCCAACTACGGTGTAGCCCGCCGACGATAACCGACCCGCCGCGTAGTCATAACGTCGGATGTGCTCGCCGACGCCATGAAGAAGGAGCACGCGGCCTTTGACTTCCCCGCGGGCAGGCCATCGCCAAGCGACTAAGGGCGTGTTATCTGCGGAGCGGAAGTCGATGCGGTCCATGTTTTTGTGCAAAGAAGGGTTGCGAAAAGAAGGAGAATGTTTTGAATGAGCTTTTGCCAAATCACCACCACGCCGGAGCCGCAACCACAGTCAAAAGCAACGTCAAAGAATGCAATACCCTCGGTGTCCATGACAGCAAAGGAGCGCCAAACAATAGCCAGAGTGAACAAAGCCAGGAATAGGCCCGCCACCGTAGCGGCGCCGCGTCGGAGGATTCCGGACAAGATGGCCATGCCTGCTAAGACTTCCATCCAAGGAAGGCCGACGGCCGCTATGTTGAGCCAAAACGGAGGCTCCGTTGGCAAGATCTCATAAGTGTGAATGCTTTTTAAGAAAATATCCGGCGTGCCGATTTTGGAAAACCCCATGAGCAAAAATGCCAAGCCTGCATAAAGAAGCGCGAAAAGTTTCATTCTTCGCGTCCCTTCTGAATTGGATGCCCCGCGGCGCGCCATGCGTTGAAACCTTCTTCGAAAACGAAAACACTTTCGTGTGGAATGTCGTATTGATAAATCAAATCATTTGCCAAGAACAAACTGTCCTCGCAGGTTCCGCCATTACAATAAATAATAATCATGGCCGCATTTTTCAATACGGGAAGGAGCCCAGGAACATATTTTTCCTGTTGGTAGTGATCACAGGTCCGTGCACCTGGAATATGCCCTGCCTCATAGGTACTTGATTTTCGTGCATCCAAGAAAGTGATGCCACCAACCTCATCCCCGATGTATTGGGAATACTCCACTGCATCGGCGAGCGAAACCTTTCCGTAGGGATTCTCCAGGACGGTTGGGAAGTAGTCACGGCTCAGGTCCAAGCCTGTGGGGTGCACGGCATTGGCGGTCAAGCTCAACGCAAGCGCGATGAATGAAAAGAGGACCGCCTCTCCGAAAAGGGTGCGCGGGAGTTTCATTGCTGCAAGTTGGGTGGCGTCCATTTGCCATCTCCGTCGCCATCCACCCAAATCGGATTAGTTAAGGCGCCGATGTTCGGAATCATGCTTTGCCAAAATGTACCTGTGGGCTTGCTTCCCGTGGCAACCGCAACCACCCAGGAGTCCGCCTTCAGATGCAGAACGGAGGTCCTCGTTACATCCAATGGAGCGTCCGTGTCTTCAATGGAATGCCGTGAAATTTCCTTGCCGTTGACATAAATCACCAGGTCGTTGACGTCGGCCCAGGACGCGGCAGCAACGCGAAAATTCAGCGTGAGATTGTTGCCGGAAAGGGGCTTTTCCAGGGACCCTGAGATGCCCTCTCGCACTTCCAGGCATTCCATGAAAACTCCCATACTCATGGAAGTCTTTCCGTCTTGAAAAGAAGCACACAAGTCATCGACCTTCAGTTTATCGGGATGAAGATCATTCCCTAAAACATAAGTCCGCCCTTGGCCCACAGAATCGCCGACGGTATGAGAATCCGAACTTCCCACGCCATAAACGATGTCACCCGCGTTGAGGAGGGAGAACCAGTCCTTCATCACCTCTTCCCAAGCAGTTACTTTTGTGGTGGAATTGAAAATCTCAATGCCGTCCACATCCAGGCGCTTTAAGCCGGCAGCAAAGGTTCCCGTGGCTCGGTCCAAGTCTTGCGCCTCTTTTCCAAAAGGCCCCCGATTAAAATCGGGCCAACGTGGATGATTCAAAATCACCACTTGAGCGCCCTTGCTCCGAATCTCTTTTTGGAGTTCTGCCCATGGTGTGATTTTATGGTCAGGCGTCTCGGAGGAATTTGTAAAAGGGAATGCATTGAAATGCCCCAAACTCGTTGTGACTTCATTGCCAATCACCGAGGTGTAAAAATTCTGTGCCCCAATCTCCTTTTGGAGGGGACGGTAATCCATGTGATGGTTGTGGTCGGTAGCGATGGCCATTTCCACGCCTTCCCCGGCCAGCGTGTGAACCCGCTCCCAGGTGGATGCATCGCCGTGGCCACTGCCGGTGACCGTATGGATATGGGTGTCGGCGGCCACATAACCCGCTGTATCTACCTCGCGGGAAATGCGGAGTACGATGGGGGATTTCGGCCCGTCCCCTTCTATTAGAAGGCTGTGGGAATCCACGCCCCATTCCGTTCCTCGACTAGCCCAAATAGTCCAAGTGCCGGCGCCTATTTCCAACTGTGCGCGCCCTTTCATGTCGGTGTAGGCCACGCCTTTGCGTAAGGGGATGGCCGAGGCGTCGGGGTAATACAGGGGGGCTAGATTGCCCTGAGCGTCGGCAACGGTGATGCGTGCGGGGAGGGGGCCACCATGGGTAGAATCGAGGACTTGAATTTGAACCGGCCGGATGCCCATGCGGTCTCGGTAGGAGGTCTTCAGAAGGCGGATATCGCCGAAGGTGATGTCGTCTCCCACCCGTTCACAGGTAAGGCTGAATTCATTGGCGCCAGATTTCAGGACCTTGGCCGGAACAGGGTAGTAATGGGTGCTCTGCGCCTTCTCTTTGACAAGGACGGCAATCTCTGCTCCGTTGATTCGGAGGCTCCAGCGGTCATCAACATGGCGCTGGGTGAGCTGGAGACAGAGCTCCTTCCCATTTCGCTTGGCTTGGAAGGAAAAGGCATATTCCGTGCCGTCGGGCGCCTCATTGGCCTCAGGCCACTCGGGGCAGGGGTCATTGCCGAGATGGATGTAATCGGCGAGAAGGACGCGTCCTTCTTCTTGAGCGGGGAGGAAGGAGAGCAGGCTGAGGCCAAGGAGGAGGGGGATGAATCTCACGGCTTCATCCTACGCGCCACGCCCATGAAAAAAGGGCCCCTCACCGAAGTGAGGAGCCCAGGTTTCTTAGTCTTTCGACTTAGAAGTGGTGCATCATACCATTAGAGAAGGCAGTAACGTTCGTGGCGGAGCCACTCGTTTCAGCGACCTGTGTGTAGATCGTACCGCTTAATCCTGGGATGGGGATCGTGAGAGATCCACCAGGCATGTTGATTGGGGTACCAGAGAAGCGGTTGAAGTAATCAACCAACAAAGTACCACCGTTGTATGACAATTCAAATGCGTTTGGGGCTGCGATTAACCGGTAATCCATGCCTGCATTTGGGTTCTCCACCTGAAAAGTACCCATGCCACCGCTTACAAGAGCGCCGCCTAGGGAGTACTGAACAGTATCGCCTGCTCCAGGAGCAGAAGAGTAGTAAGCAGAGGAATCGTCTACGTTACCGTACATGGTGACACCAAAGCCTGCGAAAGGCACGCCACCAAACCAGTAACAACCAACGTTTGCACCTGCGAGGGTATCAAACCATACGAATGCATCGCCGTTACCGTAACCGCCACCTGCGAGCCATGGGCCTGTGTTGCCATGGTCCCAAACAGTTGACCAACCGCCCCACTTCATAGCAGCGCCTTCGGTCTGGAGATTACACTCAGCTCCACCAGAGAGATCGATACCTACAACCCAGCAAGCAAAGTTGCCGTTGGCATCGGTCATTGGAAGACCAGAGATAGCGTAAGAGCAGTCTGCGGTTGGCCAGTTAACTGGACCAGAGCAGTAAATGCTTTCATCGTAAAAGTTCATGACGGCGGTACCGGTGTTTCCGGTAGCAGCGTCTACTTCAGAGGAGCACCAGATGAAATCAAATCCATTGAGCTGCTCGGTAGCATTGACACCACGGTCTGGCAAGCCAAACTCGTCAACCCATTCCTGGTAAGCACCAGGGACAGAGTAGTAGTTAGAAAGCATCATGTTGTTATGAAGCACATCTGGGCCACTACGGGTGTTAGCACTGGAGGATACGAAACCCTGTGAAGGGGTGTAGATGCCGGCAAACTGAGGAGTTGCGGCCTTTTTAACGGTCATTTGAGCCTTTTGCTGTGCACCTGCGCCTGCGACGAGGGCGATAACAGCGACTCCGGTAAGGATGTTTCGAAACATGTTTTAAGTTCTCTATGAGAAACGGGGTTCTAGGGATGTGGGCAAATGCCCTGCGGGACTATCGGCGAAGCTTGGGGGAAGCCTTTAACCGTTCCCGACAATCTAGGATTACCTCATATTTGGCTTCTTGTCCAGAAAAGTTAGGAGAAAAATGGCGGAAATCCTTAAATAATCAAGGTTTTTCAGGTATTTGGATTTTGTGGAACCTCGCGATTCCCCTTAACGTCGCTCCGACTCAACAGATGCAATATCCTATTAACCCTTATATATAAATGGGTTACGCAGTTTTTAGGAAAAATCTTTTTTTAGCAAATCTCGCGAAACTAGTTTTTCGCCTTCTTGAACCCACCGAAGGACTCCTCCGGCAAGGTCGAAGGCCGCGCCAAAATCTTGCTCTTCAAGCCAAGCACAAAGCTGTGCACTGCGGGCCCCACTATGGCAGTAAATCAAGAGGGGACCGGCATGCGCAAGGAGTGCTGAATTCCATCGGCGGAATGAAGAAAGGGGGCGGTGGACGGCTCCCGGCAAAATACCCGTATGGAGTTCGTCGGACTCTCGGATGTCTAGGATGAGCAAATCCTGGGATTGATCGATGAGTGCGCGCGCTTGGGGCGGAAAGAGGAGGGGAGAACTCACGAAGTGGAGGGGGTGGCCAGTTCTTGTCGGAGGAAATACATCATCACATATTCTTCGGCGGTCTTTTTGGGTCCTGGAAGGTCCCGAAGCCGACGAGCGGCTGCCTGGAGGTAGCGTTCTCGAAAGAATTGGTAGGCACCGACGCCCACTTGGCCACGATCTTCCAAGGCGACCTTCACTCCTAAGGCTTTTTGTGCTTCTACAGGGGAAAGGCTGGATTTCCCAGTGGATTCCATGAGTTCCTCTAAGGAGTGAATTTGCTCGGTCGTGACGCCAATCAAAAACTCATGGAAAGCCATGCGTTCATCGTTACTCAAATCTGCGTGGGAAAAGTATCCCACAAATTCCGGATCACAGCCGGCTTGCATCAAGCGCATGATCTCGGAAGCGCCCAATAAAGTGCCGACACTCACCCGGATGCTTCGGCGGGCTTCCCAAGTGGCCTGTAGGAGGGGGAAGAAATCTCTTACCGCCCAGGTGAGGTAGTTCTCCCATACATAAATGAGTTTTTGCACTGCGGCTTGGCGCAGGTCGTGGTCAAGTTTTTCATCCATTGCCATGGAGCCCAGGACGTCGTCAGCTAGGCGGGTGAAGACGCAACCGTGCAGCCAATCATCTACTTGATCTTTGACGGGGGTTGGCTCGCCTTCGGTTTCCGTGCAGATTTCCTCACACACATAAGAAAGGAGCCGCCAAAGGTTGAGTTCCGCCATGACGAGGGTGCGGCCGGCCAAGGCGCGCGTGGGGAGGAACATCTCCAGGTTGGCATCCGTAGCCTGGCCGAGAAGATCCACTAAGGTGGCTAAGTCTCGTTGTCGTGCACCCAGAACGCGTTCTTCGAAAATGGGTGGATAAGCTTCTAAGGCGTCGGCCAAGCCTTTGACACGTTGGATACTGCTGGGGATGATTTCCAGCAGGGCTTCTCTGGATGGGTGTTCACAACGCAGGATAGCTTCCCAAAGTTTTTGAATGGTGTGCTGTTCTGCCTCAGGAAGAGAGCAAGAATCACCGAGGGGAAGCGTCGGCAGGGTCATGTGTTGAATTGGCGGTCCCCGGCATCACCGAGTCCTGGGTAGATATAGCCCCGTTCATCAAGGTGGTCATCTAATCCACAGAGATGAATATCGACATCAGGGTGGGCCATGTTCAAGGCTTTGACTCCTTCGGGCGCCCCCAGGATGCCTAAGAACTTGATGTCCTTTGCACCCCATTTTTTAATGGCGTCCACTGCGGCAATGGCGGAGCCACCGGTGGCCAGCATGGGGTCCAATAACAAACAGCAGTCTGCCGGCTCTCCTTCGGGGAGTTTGTTGTAGTAAGAAACAGGTTGGAGCTTTTCTTCGTCGCGGTAAAAGCCCAAATGCCAAACTTCGGCCCAGGGGAGGAGTGACTCCAAGCCGTCAACCATGCCAAGGCCCGCGCGCAAAATGGGAACCAGCGCAACCCGTTGAGAAATTTCCATTCCTTGGCAAGTGGCCAAAGGAGTTTGCACTGTTTTGGTGCGTGTTTCTAGATACTGAGTTGCTTCCACGGCTAACAACATCGCAAGCTCTTTGACTAGCCGACGGAATGCAACCGTTTCTGTTTCTTTGGACCTCAGCCGTGTCAACTTGTGAAGGATGGCCGGGTGATGGGATACGAAGGCCTGGGGCATAGCGGAATCTTAGCGAGGAACGCGTGAAATAAAACCCGTCGCATAGAGGTTTCTTTAAACTGCTCCGATGAATTCTCGACCGGTAGACCGTGTTGCCATCGATGCCCGTGCGGCCTCGTTCACCAAACGGTCCCTCAAGAAGGAAACGAAACTAGCGGGCTTACGCCTTGCCATCTCCATGGTGGACCTCACCACATTAGAAGGGGCTGATTCTCCAGAGAAGGTCCGATCTCTTTGCCAGAAGGCGGTGGCACCGGATTCCTCGTTCGCCGACATCCCTTCGGTTGCTGCGATTTGTGTCTATCCAAGGCTCGTATGTGTCGCCAAAGAAGCCTTACGCGGCAGCGGGGTGCAGGTGGCCAGCGTGGCAACCTCCTTTCCCAGTGGACAGGCGTCTTTGGAAGTTCGTCTTCAAGATGTCCACGAAGCAGTAGCCGCAGGTGCCGACGAAATTGACATGGTGATTAGCCGGGGGCTTTGGTTGCGCGGTGAGCATGCGGCCGTCGGTGAAGAGATTTGTGCGGTGCGTGGCGCTTGTGGGGACGCGCACTTGAAAGTGATTTTGGAAACTGGGGAACTGGGTACTTACGACGAGGTGCGCCATGCCAGTGAGGTGGCCATTGCCTCGGGTGCGCATTTCATTAAAACAAGCACGGGCAAGGTAGCGTCGGCCGCCACGATGGGCGTGACTTTGGTGATGCTGGAAGTGATTCGGGATCATTTCTTGAAAACAGGTGAGCACATTGGCATGAAGCCTGCGGGTGGCATTCGGACGGCAAAAGAAGCGTTGCATTACCTTGTGATGGTTCGGGAAACCTTAGGGGAAGACTGGCTTACTCCCGACCTTTTTCGCTTTGGCGCTTCTAGTTTGTTGAATGACTTGTTGTTGCAGTGTTGCAAGCAAAGAGATGGAAATTACGCCGCACACTATGATGTGACGGAGGCTTGAAAATGAAGATGAAAAATAATTGGGATTATGCACCAGCTCCGGAAACCACGCCGGTGGAGATTGCGCCACACTACGGCCTTTTTATTCAAGGGGAATTCCGTGCGTCTCAAAATGGCTTGGACATGGCTAGTGTGAATCCGGCTACAGAAGAAGAGTTGTTCCGTTTTTCGGTGGCAAGCTCTTCGGATGTAGACGTTGCGGTGTCTTCGGCGCGCAAGGCGCTTGGGAAATGGCGCAGGCTTCCTGGAAAAGAGCGCGGGAAATACTTGTATCGCATTGCCCGACGCCTGCAGGAACGCGCGCGTGAATTTTCAATTTTGGAAACTATGGATGGTGGAAAACCCATTAAGGAATCGAGGGATGTGGATGTCCCCGAGGCCGCGAAGCATTTTTTCTATCACGCAGGTTGGGCGGATAAATTAGATTATGCCTTCCCAGGAAGAAAGGCGGGGCCCGTCGGCGTTTGTGCGCAGATCATTCCTTGGAACTTTCCGTTGTTGATGGCGGCGTGGAAAATTGCGCCGGCGTTGGCTTGTGGAAATACGGTGGTGTTGAAGCCGGCAGAGACAACGCCTTTGACGGCATTGCGGCTCGCCGAAGTTTTCCAGGAGGTCGGTCTCCCCGAAGGTGTGGTCAACATTGTGACGGGCGCTGGGGAAACCGGTGCAGCATTGGCGGCGCATCCAGGCATTGACAAATTGGCTTTTACGGGGTCAACGGCCGTTGGAAAGAAGCTTGCCGAGGTTTGCGCCGGAACCGGGAAACGCTTGACCTTAGAGTTGGGCGGGAAGTCCCCGCACATTATTTTCGCAGACGCCGACATCGACCAAGCGGTGGAGGGCATTATTCAGGGCATCTTCTTTAACCAAGGACATGTGTGTTGCGCTGGTTCGCGTTTGTATGTGCAGGAAAGTGTGCTGGAAGAAGTGAGCGCCAAGTTGGATTTTCGCATGCAAAGTTTGCGTTTAGGAAATCCTTTGGATAAAAATACGGACATCGGCGCCATCAATTCGAAGGAGCAGTGGGAAACCATTCAGTCTTACCTTGAGGTCGGAAAAAAAGAGGGGGCACTCTTGCATCAATCAAACCAAAGCACATTGCCGAAGAAAGGCTATTGGTGCCGACCTTCTTGGTTTGAAGGAGTGCAGGCGTCTCACGCCATTGCCCGCGAAGAAATTTTCGGACCCGTTTTGGCGGTCATGAGTTTTCGAACTCCCGAAGAGGCGTTGACTCGTGCCAACAATACGCCGTATGGCTTAGCCGCAGGGATTTGGTCCGACAAGGGATCAAAGATTTTTGCCATGGCCCAAAAGCTGAAAGCGGGTGTGGTCTGGTGTAATAGTTACAACCGTTTTGATGCTGCCTCACCTTTTGGAGGTTTCAAAGAATCTGGCTTCGGCCGTGAAGGAGGCCGACAAGGTCTGCGGGCTTACTTGGAGTTGCAATCATGAGTGAACGTCTCCCCATTTTGAAAACATGGAAGCTATATATTGGCGGCGCCTTTCCGCGCACCGAATCGGGACGCACGGTCATCGTGCATGACCGAAAGGGCGCTCCCTTCGCGCATCTTTGTAAGGCGTCGCGAAAGGACTTGCGCAATGCGGTGACTGCCGCACGGAAGGCATCGGAAGGCTGGGCACAACGTACGGCTTACAACCGTGGGCAGATTTTGTACCGAATGGCGGAAATGTTGGAGGGCAAAGCGGAAGAAGCTGCGTGTCTTTTAGCGGCAACCGTTCCGGGCGGTTTGCGGCGCGCGCGCAAAGAAGTGGCGACCAGCTGTGATCGTTTGGTGAGCTATGCCGGCTGGACGGATAAGTACATTCAAGTATTGGGGAACGCAAATCCGGTGGCTGGTCCGTTTTACAATTTCACGATTCCTGAGCCGACGGGTGTGGTGGGGGTAGTCGCTCCGGACGAAGAGTCGTTACTTGCCTTGGTGACTTTAATCGCCGCCCCGTTGAGTGCGGGGAATACGGTGGTTGCCCTCGGCTCTTCTGCCCACCCACTTCTGACTTCGTTAATAGGAGAGGTCTGTGCAACTTCCGACGTCCCCGCGGGTGTCATCAATTTACTCACCGGAAATCGTGGTGAGTTGTTGGAGGTTTTGGCTAATTACAGAGATGTCAATGCCATTCACGCAGCGGGTTGTTCTTTGAAGGAGCAGACCGTTTTAGAATTGGGTGCGGCCATCAATCTCAAGCGCGTGCATGTGCGTGAAACAGTGGGTAAAACATGGTACGACGATGCGCATTGCACCTCTCCTTATTGGATTGAGGGCTTTGTGGAAATGAAAACGATTTGGCATCCGGCATCCATTGGGTGAATATTCGCCCCGCCACGAATCAAGATTCCGACGCAATCATCGCCGTCGTGGATGCTTGTTATCGGCAATATCCCTATCAATTGTATGTCGATGATGAACCGGAGCTCTTGACTCCGGCAGATTCCTTTTCTGCATTTTGGGTTGCGGAAGATGCCGAGGGCTTGGTGGGGTGCATTGCGGGGCAGCTTTTACAGGATGCCACAGAATTGAAAAAGTTTTATGCACACCCGCGTGCTTGGGGTACGGGTTTGGCGCAAGAATTGCACCAGAAGTTTGTGCAGTGGACAAGGGAGGAGGGCAGGGCTTCGGCCGTGTTATGGACCGACGTTTTATTCCACCGTGCTCATGAATTCTACAAAAAACAAGGTTGGGTGAACACAGGAAAAACCCGTGATTTGGAAGACACAAACGGCCCGTTTTCCGAGTATCTATTGACTCTGAATAATGTTGCCGTTTAGTTGTTGTCGTGAATCCAAATGGGGATGTAACCGGAAGTGATGACGGCCTCATCGGTTGTACTGAATATCACACAGGCACACCAGTACAGGCCATCTTCTCCTGTTGCGATATCATCATGCCAGTCTTGGGCAATAAGTTCACTGGCGGAGATCGTCACAATCCAATCTCCGGCTTCATCCAATGTTCCTTCAAAAGAAGCAGGGAATCCATTGCCCACGGGGTCATTCAAAGTGTCCTGGAAGAGTTGATCATTGGTGACCGGAATGGGGAGCCCATCTAGAATGGTCGGCCCCGTTCCTGTGGTCGAAGCAATAACTTTAAAGTCCATATTTGCAAACTCTGTGGGGAAATCTACCGTCCAGTTAAGGATAAACCCATTCTTTGAGCCAACATGCACCGCATCAGTAGTGATGTAGGAGTCAAACGACACGCCTTCGAACGCACCACTGTCCGTCAAGAAAGTGCTGTCTGTTCCGGGTGCACCGCTGAGCATGTCTTGCCGGCCGTCGGCATTCAAGTCACTCACCATGGCGACACCGGTGCCTAAAAGAGAGTCGGCATCTCCGTCAACGTGAAACAAGAGATTCTGACCTAGTGGGTCGAAGACATCGAAGCCTTCAAAGACAAAGGTGGTTCCGCCCAGAATGCCAAGGTCCTCTTTCTTTGATCCCGTGCCGATGTCCGACACACCATCTCCATTGACATCGCCTGCAGTGAGGTTGCTGCCTGTTCCCGAGCCCGCGTGAGAACCGGGAATTTCTGCTAAGACGGTCCCTGTGCTTCCAGAATAGACAATGATATTTCCTGCGTCTTCCAGAAGAGGTCCAATGAAAGTCTGAATGTCTGTGCCTGGGGCACCTACAGCGAGGTCATCTACATTGTCATAGTCAAGGTCATTCAGTCGAGTAATGGCAAGGCCAAATTGATTGTTTGCCGTGGGAACGGCATCTTGCAAAGTCATAAGCAGGATGCCTCGGTTGCCTGTCACAATCCAAACTTCCCCCGCATTGTCAACGGCCCCGCTACCCGGGTCGACGTCGGCAAAGGGAATGCCAAGGGCAAGGTCTTCATTGGTGCCACCGTTGACGTCTCCTAGTTTGGCCATGGCTAATCCTAAGCCCGGCCCTGGCGTGGCTACGGATCGACCCGCTACGTTCATAGGAGGACCTTCGATTTCAAAGAGGACGCTCCCGGTGACGGCATCAAAACAATACACCTTGCCGATATCGGTATTTCCACTGGCGTCATCCCATCCAGGGGCTGAGACCACAAAATCCAAAATCCCATCGGGAGTGCCGGCATGGGGTCTCGCGTCAGCACCTTCAATCACCACAGAGCCAAAAATATCGCCATCTCCTGCGTCAGGTGCCTGCATGGTCATGAGGGTGGTTCCGTCGGCACCGCTGACGAGATAGGCACGCCCCGCATTCAGCTCAAGGCCGATGGCTTCATAGGGAGCACCAACCAAGAAATCAGGGATGTTGTCCGCATTGTAGTCACCAACGCCAAAGAGGCTGGAGCCGAAGCCCCCGTCAGGAATGCCGCCCTCCAAGGTGAAAATGCGGTCATTGGTTGCCCCCGAGTAAACGTCCGTAGCGCCGTCTCCTCCATTAGCGCCAGGCTCTCCCACGAGGTAGTCATCGACGCCATCTCCATCCATATCCCCCGCAGAACCTAAAGCGTCTCCTTGGCTTCCGCCGTCATAATTCCCCTCACCACTAGCCACGTCATCCCATTGCCCTCCGCCACCGCCTTCGGGAGCATCCACTGTGATGAGGTCTGGCGAGGCATAAACAACAGACGGAGTGCCGATGGGGTTGTAGACGGTGAGTTGTGGGGTATAGGTTCCTGGGATGGAATATGCATGTGATGGGTTTTGAGAAACGGAAATGCTCCCATCTCCAAATTCCCAATACCAGCCAGAGGGTTCTCCAATCGACCCATCGAGGAACCCCACGGTGTAAGTGGCCGTACCCTCTCCAGGGAAAAAAGTTAGGCCAGCAATAGGGGGGCCGACATAGATTTTTGTGTCTTGGGAAGAGAATACGTCGGATTGACCGGCTGCCGATTGGACGGTGAGTGTGGGGTTATAGACTCCGTCGGAAGTGTAAGTGTGGGTGGGGTTTTCCACGGATGAAATACTGCCGTCACCAAACGTCCAACTCCATGAGGACACAGGGCCCGAAGAAGTGCTTGTAAATTGAATCGTCGCTTCTCCTGAGGCAACGCCTTGAGAATCCACCGTGAAGTTTGCTGTGACCGTGGGGGGAGTGGCGTCTTCCTCTCCTCCTCCGCAGGCGCAGAGGAGGAGGAAATTGTAAAGCAGGAGGTACTTACGTAAATTCACGCAAGGATTCTAGTGAATCCAGAGGGTGACATACCCCGACGCAACCACCGGAAGTCTTTGTTGATCAAACACAATGCACGAAGACCAAATCTTAGTTCCTGCCCAAGAGGCAGCACTGGTGCCCCCCACATTGAGCATCATGCTAGTGTCTCCAGAGGCATCTAAGTGGCCTGTGAACTGAGAGCCCGGCACGGGATAAACTCCAAGGAGAGTTTGCCAAAACAAATTATCTTGCGTGAGTGGAATGAGGACGCCGTTCATGTCAGTCGGTCCTGTTCCCGCCATGGAGGAAACGACGCGGAACTGCTGATGGGCATTGGCAACAGGGAAATCAAATTCCCAAGTAAGTTGGAAGCCATTGGTAGCCGTGACGTGCACATCAGAGGTCCACATGTACGAGTCATAGCCCAGTGCACTAAATGCACCGTTGTCGCTCATTCCGTTTGAGTCTGCACCCGGTGATCCAACGAGGAAATCTTCACGACCATCGCCGTCAAGGTCACAGATGAATGCAACAGCAGAGCCCATACGAGACCCTTGTGCACCCTCTTGAGTCCAAATCAAGCCCCCTCCAATGGAGTCAAAGACGTCGATATGTAAAAACTCTGGCGTCGTGACTCCAGCATTTTCATTTTTGCTGCCCGAAACCATGTCCGGTACACCATCACCATTAGCATCGCCGACTGTGACGTTACTCCCTGTTTGACCGCTGTCTCGGGTTCCGGGAATTTCTGCAATGACGGTCCCGGTACTTCCAGAGTACACGACAATTTTCCCTGCATCGTTTAAGACACCGCCGGCAAGCGTATGGATCTCTTCTCCGGCAACTCCAACGGCGAAGTCCAAAATCCCATCAGCATCCATGTCGGGGGCCTGCGCAACAGCCATTCCGTAAAAGTCCCCTGTCTGGGGGATGATGTCTTTTAATGTCATGAGCGTGCTTCCGTTTGCGCCATTTATGATCAGGGCAATACCTGCGTCAATTTGCAGTCCAGAAGTTGTTGTAACGTCAGCCCAGGGGACGCCGACAAGAATGTCGGCAACGCCGTCTCCACTAACATCACTGATTGTGGCTGTTGTATTCCCTAGCCCAGGCCCCGCGCCAGCGACAAATCCGGTAAGCCCTTGCGGAGGTCCGGTCGTTTTAAAGAGCTGAGCTCCGGTTGCCGCATCAAAACAGTACATGGCTCCATTGTCGACTGCGCCGCCTGAATCTTCCCCAGGGGCACCGATTAATAAATCCAAGATGCCGTCACTTTGAAGGGAGGCATCTCCTGCTTTTTGCACATGAGCACCGAATGCATCTCCAACGGCAAGGCCGGAGAAGGCATGTATAAAGTTGCCATTGCCACCGTCATGCAGGTATGCCGCGCCTTTTCCGTTAGCGCCCATTGGGGCTCCAATGAGGATTTCGGGGATACCATCTCCGTTCACATCGCCGACGGATGCAATGGCTGCACCAAATTGTGAATCCATTTCTATTCCTGAAATACGATAGAGAAGTGTTCCTGTCGCAGCGGAGTAGACACTGACCTCGCCAGCGGCAAGAAGGGTGCCGACATCGGCGGACGGCGAACCAATGGCGTAATCACAGATGCCGTCTTGATCTAGGTCGTGGACGTTGGCAAGTGCACTGCCAAATCCGCCTCCATCCGTTCCTCCTTCATTGCCACCAAGGTCATTCCAGGCTCCACCTCCGGTCCCTTCATTTCCTGATCCACCACCTCCACCGGGGCTATTCACAGTCACGGAATTTGGAGACGTGAATGAGACTGATAACCCTGTCGCACTGGTGATGGTCAAACTTGGAAAAAAAGTTCCGGGTTGCGTGTAGGTGTACAAGGGGTGTTGATTTGTACTGCTTCCACCATCGCCAAAGTTCCAAAGGAAATCAATGGGCGCCCCAGTGCTTAAGTCAGTGAATTGCACATCAAGAGGCGCCACCCCGATTCCTGGAGTGAAGCTGAAAAAAGCATCCAGCGTTCCACCTCCACCCGTTGTGGCTGTCAGAAGAACATTGTCTACCGTCCACCTATTTCCCGCACCCCCCCCAATAGGACCTTTATAGCGAAATGCGAGTAGAATATTGGGTGCGGAGGCATAAGAAGACAGGTCGCGAGTAACCTGTGTTATTGAATCTGTCGTGGTTGATTCGTCATAGACCACTTTCCACGTTTGGCCCAAGTCCGTAGAGATGACCACTTGATTCTCTCCTCGTCGTGTGGAGAATATTTGCCCGTTGTCAAAAGAAAGTTCGAGAGATTGATAATTGGAAAGCGTGATGAGAGGGGTAATGATGTCATTCGTTTCGACCGCAGCGTAGTCTTTGTGAAGCGCGTCTCCGTTAGGACCGTGCTGCCAACCGGGGTCATTGCCGCCCACAATCAAACTCCACCCAGCAGGAGGCCAAGTAGTTCCATTGAAGTCTTCAAATAGCAGAGTTTGCTGGCCAAGGAGGGAAGATGAAAAAAGGACTAGGGAAAAAGAGAGAAGGATGGATTGCATGGGGAGAAGGGGAAAAGGGAGTAGGAGAGAGACCCTAAGCTTCATTATGCACCATAAATGACGGCTTGGCGTAGAAAATTGCTTAAGGTTAGCGCCAGTCGCCAGAAAGGATGAAAGCGCCCCATTTCTTGGGGTCTACCATGTCCTCCTCTCTCTGTTCTTCCAAAAGTCCCAACCGAGCTTCTTGCATGGCTTCAGCGCGGGACATGTCGCCGTAATACCACCAATTCCGGTAGAAGTCCTCCATGAGGCGCTGGGTGGATTCGTCATCTACTTTCCACAGTGAGGCTAGGACGGTTTTGGCTCCGGCCAGGTGGAAAGCACGGCGCAAGCTAATCATGCCCTCTCCGGTGCGCAAACTGCCTAAGGAAGTTTCACATGCAGATAAGGTGGCCAGCTCACATTGCGTTAAATCCAGAAATCGAATTTCTTCGGCGGTGAGATAGCCATCTTCCCCTTCAATCAACTCCGACCCATTAGCACCTGCCAAAACGAGACCGCATAAAAGCCCTGGTACCAAACCACCGAGCATTTGTTTTTCTTTGTAAAGAAGTTTTTGTGCTTTGCGTTCTCGCGAATCTTTGAGTGCGTCTTTGATGCCACGTGCGCGGTCACCCATGAAGAAACCGTGCGTGGCAAGGTGGAGATAGCGCACACTTTCAAATTCTTTTTTTAAGGAAGCCTCAGTCGGGATTTGTTTTTCAATCAAACGGCCCTCTTTCCACTCCATCATTTCAGAATGAATCCGGAGAATCTCTTTGGCTTCTTGTCCGGAGAATTCCAGAGCATCCCAGGAAAAACTCATGCGTGCCACGGCGGCGCGTTTGTCTCGTTTGGCTCCACGCGTTTGCCCCACTTCGGATTCCTTGCTTTTGCTTTCTAAAGCGAGTTCATCGTATTGCACATTACCCACAGAAAGGAGCGACCCTTCCAAAGATTCGGGTAGGGGGGTTGCGGCAATGGTGACGAGTTGCGCCATGGAATCTAGGTAGACAAAGGCGTGGCGTTCTAGTAGGAATTCATCCTTCGATGGCTGGAGGATTTCAAACGGAAGACGCCCAAGGAAGCCGTCTAAGCATAAAAATACAAGTTCGGCTTCCTCCACAACAGCCTCTAAAGGCTTCCATAGGAGTTTAGCTAACTCGGCTTCCGTGGTGACTCCACTGGACAAAGAGCGTCCGCCGCGATCCCGGGGGATGAGCTTATCAATGAACTCGCCGACGGCCTCGGCTTTGCCCAAATCTACCAATTCCGGGGCGGATGCGTTTGCAGACAGAATCCAAACAAAAATGTGAGGGGCTGTCCAGCCGTCTTCGGGCGTGTAGCGTGGAAGGATGGAAAAGTCCAAGGAGACCGACGCTTCGGGGAGTGCCCCATGCACCGTGCGCCAGCCGACGGTGGGAATTGGGTCTTTGGGCTTTCCGGCTAAGTTCAACAATTTTCGCTCCAACATCGCTTGCTCATCACGAATTAAGGAAACTAATTGATTTTGCTCTTTGAGGTCAATGAGTTTCTGCACATGCAGCACATTGGACAAACGCGCTTTCACCGCACGCAGTTCCTTTAAAGCTTGCACAGCTTCGGGGTTGACTTGGCTGAGCCATTGGTCTCGGCTCTCCATCAAACTTCGCGTGATGCGACCTTTACTCTGGAGGATGGCGTCATATGCAAAACTCAAAGCATCGGGTTGATCGAGCGCTAACGCTAACGAAACTAGTAATTCGAGACCGGATTGGTGACCCAGTAAATACATTTGCCGTTCGGATTCCGTTAATGTCCAGTACAAGTCATGTAAGTGTTGACTCATGGCTCGGTGCGTACTCAAGGCTTCGGCCCATGCCGCTTCTAAATTCCCGGATTCCCAAAGCATGCGTGCCAAAGTGCCGCGCGCCGCCGAAGTGCGCGCGTGGGCGGCCCCATCTACAGTTGCCCAAATCTCCACGGCAATTTGCTGGTGTTTCAAGCCATCCGCTGCTTTGCCGATTTCCGAGAGTGCCGCCGCTAACTGCGCGTGGGCCAAGGCCGTGGTGGTGTGTTGCGCCCCGAAGACGTCGGTCGATTCTTGAAGGAATTGTTCTAAAACCGGGAGCGCTTCTTCGGGTTTCCCTTCCTTGCGCAAGAGGTGCCCAATGTTAGAGCGGAAGATGGGGATTCGTCGCGCAGCTTTGCCCCCGGCGGCTTCGGCAATCATCAACGCCGCTTCATATTGCATGCGCGCGCGTTTCAATTTGCCTTGGTCCATGTCCAATAGCGCCAAGTTCGCAAAGATTTCCGACGTCTTAGGATGCTTGACACCTAGCGCGTCCTTTCGAATTCTCAGCGCCTCTTCATAAGCCTTACGCGCGGGCAAGTAGTCACCCAGCCCATGTAATAAAACAGCAAGCTCATTTTGAGGAAACGCGGTCTCCGGGTGGTCTGGCCCATAAAGTTGTTGATGGAGCGCAAGGGATTCTTCCAAAAGCCGACGCCCTTCGGCAATGTCGCCCTGGCCACGCACGAGTGCGCCAAGATTCAAGAGGCCTCGCGCTAAGCCGGCAGGGTCTTGATCCTTGAGCTCGCGGAGTTGTTGCACCGCTTTCTCTAAGTAGTATTCCGCATCATCCAAGCGATCTTGATAGTGATACATCCGACCCAGTGCCATCCATAGATAGGCCGATGGAATCCGAACATCACTTTGTGCAGACTCCAAATGACTTTGGGATTGTTCTAAGAGTTGAAGTGCGTCATTGAGATTGCCACTTTGGTAAGTGGCTTCAGCCAGACTCACGGCAAGTAACAAACTGTTTGCGGATGCCGGCCCGGTGATTTTTTGGGCAAGTGCATAAGCGTCGGTGTAAACGGTGACGGATTTTTCATGTTCCAAGGCCAAAGACAGAGCTTGACCGAGGATGGATTGCACAGTGAGCACATTTCCGCTGTCCGGATAAAGCGTTTGCATGCCTCGCAGACAAAGTTGGGCGGCGTCGGCGGCATCGGTGTACAACGCGGCGGAAAGGCAGTCCTTCGCCAACCGAAGTTGTGCGAAGGTCAGTGTGTTGGGGTCTTTGGAGTTTGTTTTAGTGCGAGCAATCCAAGCTTTTGCGTCGTCCACAAGTGCCAGCGCACGTTCCGAAGTCGTGCGCGTGGGAGCTGGGCCGGAAGTGAGGGTGATGGTGTATTCACCGAAGAGATTCCAAAGTCGGCAGGCATCGGCGGTGTAGGTGGTCTTGGCTTTGCCTTTAAAGACTATTTGTGAATGTGTGGCAGGTGCGCCGAGATAGCCGTCATCATCGGTGGCGAGCGCGGTGCCATCGGCCATTCTTAAAACCATAAAAGCATCAAAGTCATGGCTGACGACAGAGATGCGGTAGACACCGTCAGCAGGGAGTTGGAATTGCCAAGAGCCCCCATGGCCGATGTAAGTCGTGGACCCACTGATGCGTTGCGCTTCCGGGATGGCCAAGTCCTGTGCGTCAATGGACTGGGTTTGCGGGGCATTCACTTGCAAAACTGGAAGTGTCGCCACCTCTTGGGCGAAAAGAAGAGGGAGCAGATAGGCGGCTAGCACAGGCCCATCTTAAGGGATAACGGGGATCGGTAGGACGGGGCAGGAAATTCCTGACAGGTGGTAGGGGGACACTGGTTGAGCGAGCCGTTCTCTGGTGAACCGCACCCGTACAATTCCGCCCATGTTCGAACCGTTGAGCCGGGAATACCTTGCCGCTCCGGAGGCTTTGGAGGAAAAAGTCTTGGAGAATTGGCAAGCCGACGACCTCTTTGCCGCCACTCTTCAGGCGCGGAAAGAGGCGGATGCTTTTGTGTTTTACGAAGGGCCTCCAACCGCCAATGGTCGGCCTGGAATTCACCACGTTTTGGCGCGGACTCTCAAAGATTCTGTGTGTCGTTATTGGACCATGCAAGGCCGTCGGGTGTTGCGAAAAGCGGGTTGGGATACGCACGGCTTACCGGTGGAGTTGGAAGTAGAAAAGCAACTGGGCATTAGTGGGAAACCGGACATTGAGAAGCATGGAATCGGTCCTTTCAACGAGGCTTGTCGGAACTCGGTGTTCACTTACAAGAAAGAGTGGGAAGAGTTGAGTCAACGCATCGGTTATCAATTGGATTATGAAAACCCGTATGTGACTTTTGATAAAAACTACGTGGAGTCCGTTTGGTTTTTACTTTCTCGTTTTGCCGCCAATGATTTGCTTTACCGCGGTCATAAAGTTTTGCCTTGGTGTGGTCGTTGTGGCACGGGCCTTTCCAGCCATGAAGTGAGTCAGGGGTATAAAGACATTGACGACCCCTCGGTTTGGGTGAGCTTTCCACTTCAAAACGCGTCCGGTATTTTGGCCGATGCCGCACTGGTCGCATGGACGACAACTCCCTGGACCTTGCCGTCCAATATGGGTGCGTGTGTGCATCCAAATCTTGAATACGCCGTGATTTCGGCTGATAATCGACATTTTGTTCTTTTGGAGTCGAAGGCGGACAGCGTGTTTGGAGAGGGCACATGGGAGAAAATCGGCACCGTGCAAGGTGCTGAGCTGACCGGACTTTCTTATGAACCGCTCTTCGCCTTTGACGGTGGAGAGGTGGTTCATGAAGGAACAAAGCGCCACGTTGTTTCGGCGGACACCTTTGTTTCGGATGAAGACGGCACCGGCATTGTTCACTTGGCTCCCTACGGCGCCGACGACTTCCGCATTGCGCAAGCCGAAGACATTACCGCATTACTTGCCGTCGGCAATGAAGGCCGTTTCCTTTGTGATGTAGCCGACGTAAAAGCAGGGACTTTTTTCCGCGATGCTAACAAGCCTTTAGCGCAAGATTTAAAAGACCGTGGCCGTTTGATCAAGCGCAGTCAATGCAATCACAGTTACCCGCATTGTTGGCGTTGTGACACTCCCCTTCTTTACTTCCCATCACCCGCATGGTTTTTAAAAACTACTGCTTACAAAGACGCGATGGTCGAGGAGAATCAGCGCATTCGCTGGGCGCCGTCGGAAATTGGCGAAGGACGTTTTGGAGAGTGGCTGGAAAACAACATTGACTGGGCGCTTTCCCGAGATCGCTACTGGGGCTCTCCGCTTCCGGTTTGGATGTGCAATGCTGACGAAAATCATTGGGCGTGCCTCGGCTCCTTTGAAGAGCTTGCTGACCGCGTGGGCGGACTGCCGACGGATTTTGATCCGCATCGCCCCGTGGTAGACACGCTCCATTACCCCTGCACCGCCTCGGACTGCACGGGCACCATGCACCGCGTCCCTCAGGTCATTGACTGTTGGTTTGATTCCGGTGCCATGCCCTTGGCTCAGTATCATTGGCCGTTTGAAAATCAGGAACTTGTGGCGGAGCAATTCCCCGCCGACTTCATTGCGGAAGGCTTAGACCAGACCCGCGGGTGGTTTTACACCCTGCACGCGATTTCGGTCTTTTTGACGCGCGTGGACAAAAAACTCTGGGCGGAAAACCCAGATCTTCCGCGCCTCACACCGGGCAGTGCTTACAAATCAGTCTTGGTCAACGGCCTTCTCCTAGATACCGACGGCCAAAAGATGTCCAAACGCCTTGGCAATATCGTGAATCCTGCCGAAGCCATCAGTCAGCACGGTGCCGACGCCATCCGATGGGGACTATTGGCCGGAGGGGCCGCTCATTTGTCCCGCCGCTACGATGACCGCGCCTTGGCCGAAGTCCGTCGGCGGGTTTTCGGCACACTCACGGCCAGCTATGACTTTTTTGCACTCTACGCCCGAACGGAGGGCTGGGAGCCGTCGGCTGACGCCATCTCCGACCGGCCCCCCTTGGACCGGTGGATTTTGTCCCGGACCCAAGCGACCGCCGAAGAATGTGCTCAGGCCTGGGAAGACCTGGAGCCCTCCCGCGCTTTGCGTGCTTTGGAGGGGCTCATTGTGGATGAGATTTCCAACTGGTACATCCGCCGCAGTCGCCGACGCTTCTGGGCCGCGGATGACCCCGTGGACCAGCAATCGGCATTCATAACATTGCATGAGGTCCTTGGCACGGTGGCACAGCTCATCGCTCCCGTAGCACCGTTTTTAGCCGACGCCTTGTGGCAGCGCCTCGGGCATGTCGAATCGGTACATCTGACGCGTTTCCCTGAGCATTCTGTCTGGAGAGACCCTGCGCTAGAATCTGCCATGGACCCTATTTTGCGCGCTTCAAGCTTGGGCCGCTCTGTCCGAGAGCGCGTGCAAATCCGCGTGCGCCAACCCTTGGCTAAGGTTTTGGTGCACATCAATGAAGAGGCGAAACTTGTCGCAAGCCCGCGAGACTATGAAGCCACACTCCGTGAGGAACTCAACGTTAAAGAAGTTGAGTGGGTAGAGGGCACCCCCGACTTCCTCCAAGTTCGCGCCAAGGCCAACTTCAAAACCCTCGGCCGTCGGGCGGGCAAGGATATGAAGGGGCTGGCTGCAGCCATCAGCACCCTTGACCGAGAAACTCTGTTCGCCCTGCAAGGGGGGGGCACCACCGAAGTCACCGTGGGGGATACCACCTACGCCTTGACGGGGGAAGATGTGCTGATGGAGACCCTTTCGGTGGAGGGCTTAGAGGCTGCCGGTGACGGCAAAGTGACTTTGGGGTTAGTCACGGATATCACTCCAGAGCTTGAGCGCGAGGGCCTGGCCCGTGAGGTGCTCAACCGCATTCAAACACAACGTAAGGAGTCGGGGCTGGAAGTCAGTGACCGCATTCGCCTCAAAGTCTTCGCCGATGCCCCCTTGCGTCAGGCGCTCCAAGAGCATGGCAAGTGGATTGCCGACGAAGTCCTGGCGCCTGACGGCCTGGATCTTCCCGATGCCCTCCCCGCATGGGTCGATTCCACCACCGATCTCCCCGAAAACGTCCACCATTGGGATTTGCCGGGAGATGTCGGCGTGAAAATCCTCGTGGAAAAGGCTTGACCCTACGTTTTTTGTGCTAAAGTCGGGGTGTGTCCACGGCATACGGGGGCACAGGTCGCCGGTCCGATACTTCTCTTCCGGGAGCCTTTCTCTGCGCTGGGTAAACCGGCACAGGCGGCACCCACGTTAATTGAGGGACCAAGCGTCCTCACTCCCTCGCCGCCGCGGAATACGCCGCTTTGCTCCTTTCTTGGGGTAGAGCGGTTTTTTCGTTAGGGAGTTGGATTTTCCATTCTAAACCGGCACAATGCAGGGGTGAAGTTCTTCATCCCCATAGCTCTTCTGCTCGGCCCCCTCTTTTCTTGCACCCCGGGTGCAGAGCAGCCGATATCTTCCGTCCCAGAGGCGCCCGCAACCCCTGAGGTTGCTGGAGCACTTTCCTTAGAAGGTTCCGGCACCGCTCCGGAGCCTACGCCAGCGCCCGCGTCGGCTGACGCCACCCTGCCCGCCCCAGCTCCAGCGGCCAATTTCATGGCAGGCCTTCGGGCACTGGACGCTTGGCACCGAGGCCGGCTAAAGATGTCAGATCAAGCCCTGCAGGAAATCCCAGCGGCCTATCAGGCCACACTGCATGCTTTCTTGGGGATGCAGTCCAATGCAAAAGCCTATCGAGCCTCTTTGAAACTGGGTATTCCCACGGAGTTCGGCCCTTCTTTCGCAGGATTCGCGGAAGCCTACGCGGCAGGGGGGCTCCCTACTTTGGCGACTGCACTCAACGCCGATCCCGACCGAGGCCCTGCCTGGATAGTCTGGTCCGAGGCCTTTCTTCAGCAATCCTTGGCAAGCCAGGATTACCGGTCTGCAGGAATAACGCTGGGGGTTTTGATTCCTGCTGTATTGGAGGCTGGCTATGACCGCCAGCGTGTGTTGGAGTATGCTGGCCCTGCGGGGGTTCTTTCTCAAAATCTCTCGGCCTTTCTGCCCTCTACTTCGTACACCGTTCAATCTGGAGACAGTTTGTGGAAGATCTGCCGGGGTCTCTCAAAGCAGGGCAATCCCGTCAACAGTGCGTGGCTCATGGCTTTCAACGGTAAATCCCGCTCATCTATACGCCTTGGAGAGACTCTTAAGATTCCGACGGCCGCCCTTTCCGTCAAGATTTGGCGCGACGCCCGTATCTTGGCCGTATACGCCGACGCCACCCCGATTCGACTTTTGCCGGCAAGTGTGGGGAAAAAGGGGGAGGAGACCCCTTTGGGCCGCTTTACTGTGGGGAACTGCCTAGAGGAGCCTGTGTATTGGACGCAGGACGGGCGAGGTGCCATCCCATTTGGAAGCCCTGATAACCCCTTAGGGACACGTTGGATTGGCTTTGTTGAGAAATCCTCCTACGGGATCCACGGCACGAATTCTCCGGAAACGATCGGTAGCTTTGAGTCCGAAGGCTGCGTTCGCCTTGCCAATGAGGCTGTTGAGGACTTGTTTGGCCTGATTGCACCCGGAGTGACCATTGACCTCCTTGAGTAAAGGTTTTCCAGGTTTTTTTAGGCTTTTTAGGAAAATAAGGGAGTCCTTGATTGACTTGCCTTTCTGAGGGTCTAGAATACTCGGCCCGCAAAACGGAAAGGGTCTGAAAAACAGGCTTGATACCGTCTTAAAAGGGGTAAGATACTACGCCCCTAAATGTTAAATCAGTGGGGAAACATAAAATCAAACCGCATTTATGTGGTTTACGATCTCTTAAAATCAGGTTGACCCTGTTATAAATTGTAAAGCCAGGTGATCAGCAAACCCAGATCCACAGTCTTCGGACTGAGATCAATAAGTGAAGGGTTTGATCCTGGCTCAGAGTGAACGCTAGCGGCGTGGATTAGGCATGCAAGTCGAGCGCGAAAGTGAACAAAGGATTCCTTCGGGATGACCGCGTTCGCGAGTAGAGCGGCGAAAGGGTGAGTTATACATGGCTAATATACCCCCAACACTGGAATAACTTCGGGAAACTGAAGCTAATGCCAGATAGTCTCATAAGGCCTTATGGCTTTTTGAGTAAACGGTAGGGATCCCTTCGGGGACCTTCTGGTTGGGGAGTGGGCCATGCGCTATCAGCTTGTTGGTGAGGTAAAGGCTCACCAAGGCTATGACGGCTAGGCGGTCTGAGAGGATGGCCGCCCACATCGGGACTGAGACACTGCCCGGACTCCTACGGGAGGCTGCAGTCGAGAATCATCCGCAATGGGCGAAAGCCTGACGGTGCGACGCCGCGTGAGGGACGAAGGCTCTTGGGTTGTAAACCTCTTTCGCCTGTTAAGAATTCTTGTTGGTTAATAGCTTTCAAGTTGACAAAGGCAGGTAAAGAAGCACCGGCTAACTCCGTGCCAGCAGCCGCGGTAAGACGGAGGGTGCAAGCGTTACTCGGAATTACTGGGCGTAAAGGGTCCGTAGGCGGCATAGAAAGTTGGATGTGAAATCCCTCGGCTTAACCGAGGAACTGCGTCCAAAACTTCTATGCTTGAGGGTGGTAGGGGACAGTGGAACTTCAAGTGGAGCGGTGAAATGCGTAGATATTTGAAGGAACTCCGGTGGCGAAAGCGACTGTCTGGGCCATTCCTGACGCTGAGGGACGAAAGCCAGGGGAGCGAACGGGATTAGATACCCCGGTAGTCCTGGCCGTAAACGATCGGCACTAGGTTAGGGAGTCTTCGGACCTCCTTTCCGTAGTTAACGCGTTAAGTGCCGCGCCTGGGGAGTATGCGCGCAAGCGTAAAACTCAAAGGAATTGACGGGGGCTCACACAAGCGGTGGAGCATGTGGTTTAATTCGAAGCAACGCGAAGAACCTTACCAAGACTTGACATCATGGAATTAGGTCCCGGAAACGGGTCCGACGCCCTTCGGGGTGGAACCTTGACAGGTGTTGCATGGCTGTCGTCAGCTCGTGTCGTGAGATGTCGCGTTAAGTCGTTGAACGAGCGAAACCCCTGTTGTTAGTTGCCAGCACGTAAAGGTGGGGACTCTAACAAGACCGCCGTGGTTAACACGGAGGAAGGTGGGGACGACGTCAAGTCATCATGGCCCTTATGTCTTGGGCTACACACGTGCTACAATGGGCAGTACAGAGGGTTGCTATACAGCAATGTAATGCCAATCCCTAAAGCTGTCCCCAGTTCGGATTGAAGGCTGCAACTCGCCTTCATGAAGCCGGAATCGCTAGTAATCGCAGGTCAGCTACACTGCGGTGAATATGTTCCTGAGCCTTGTACACACCGCCCGTCAAGCCACGAAAGCTGGGAGCGCCCGAAGACGTTTATCTAACCCTTGTGGAAGGTAAGCGCCCACGGCGAGCTCGGTGATCGGGACTAAGTCGTAACAAGGTAGCCGTAGGGGAACCTGCGGCTGGATCACCTCCTTTTCAGAGGATAATCTGAACCAGTCATTCATTTGGCTGGAAACATACTCGTAACCGGTTTACCGGGACAAGAGTCAAAACAAAAAAACAACTTTTGGTTGCCTACTTTGCAATCAAACAGGGTCAACCTTCTTTCCCTCAGCCGAGTCACTGGTTAGGGCCAGTAGCTCAGTTGGTTAGAGCGTCCGCCTGATAAGCGGGAGGTCTGTGGTTCAAATCCACATTGGCCCACCACTCTATCTTGCGGTCTCCAATTGGGGGTGTAGCTCAGCTGGGAGAGCACTAGCTTTGCAAGCTAGGGGTCAGGGGTTCGAGCCCCCTCACCTCCACCATTGGTGGCCGTGAGGCCTCTGCTTGAGAAGCTAGAAAGATCATTAACAATCAGGCAAGAAATGTAATCGAAAAGATCGAGCGCAGAAGATCAACCAAGTAATTAAGCGTGCATGGTGGATGCTTAGGCGTCAGGAGCCGATGAAAGACGTGGGATAGCTGCGATAAGCCTCGGAGAGCCGTTAACCAGGCATTGAACCGGGGATTTCTTAGATGCGGAAACGCGATAGGGGTAAAGCCTTATCAACCTATGGTGAATACATAGTCATAGGTGGGGAACGTAGGGAATTGAAACATCTTAGTACCTACAGGAAAGTAAAGAAATTTCGACTCCCTCAGTAGCGGCGAGCGAACGGGGAATAGCCCAAACCAACAGCGTGCCAAGGTTGTGGCCGTTGCGTTGTTGGTGTCGTGGGACCTTCAGGGCAAACCACAAAATGCCCAGGAAGTTACAAATCCATAACCTAAATGAATGTTCTGGAAAGAACAACCGTAGAGAGTGACAGTCTCGTAATTGAAAGGTGTTGGACTTCCGAAGTAATCCCAAGTAGTGCCAGACACGTGAAACCTGGTATGAATTCGCGGGGACCACCCCGTAAGGCTAAGTACTACCTGACGACCGATAGCGATTAGTACCGTAAGGGAAAAGTGAAAAGTTCCCCTTTTAGGGGAGTGAAAAGTACCTGAAACCATGTACGTACAAGCGGTAGGAGGCCTATGCCCTTCGGGGAATGGCTGACTGCGTGCCTTTTGCATAATGATCCGGCGACTTACAGTACTGGGCAAGGTTAAGTGTCTCCGGCACGAAGCCGAAGCGAAAGCGAGTGCGAATAGCGCGTCAAGTCAAGTGCTGTAGACCCGAAAGTAAGTGATCTATCCATGGGCAGGGTGAAGCGCGTGTAACAACGCGTGGAGGCCCGAACCGGTGTTGGCTGAAAACAACTCGGATGACTTGTGGATAGGAGTAAAAAGCTAATCGAACTTACAGATAGCTGGTTCTCCCCGAAATAGCTTTCGGGCTAGCGTCGAGTAAAATAGCATACGGGGGTAGAGATACTGATTGCGACTGGGGGGCTACCCGCCTACCCACCGCAGCCAAACTCCGAATACCGTGTGTGGTACCTCGGCAGTCAGACAGTGGGCGATAAGGTTCATTGTCAAAAGGGAAACAGCCCAGACCGCCAACTAAGGTCCCAAAGTAGAACTAAGTGTGATAAAGGATCTGAGATTGCTAAGACAGCCAGGATGTTGGCTTAGAAGCAGCCATCATTTAAAGAGTGCGTAATAGCTCACTGGTCGAGCAATTTTGGGCCGATAATGAACGGGACTCAAGTTTTACACCGAAGTTGCGGGTGCATAAACCATGGCGTTTATGTGCGGTAGGGGAGCGTTGGTTTTGCCTTGAAGCCATACTGTAAAGAGTGGTGGAGCGGAACCAAGTGCTTATGCCGGAATGAGTAACGATAAAGGGGGTGAGAATCCCCCTCGCCGAAAACCTAAGGTTTCCTGGGGAAGGTAAATCCGCCCAGGGTTAGTCGGATCCTAAGGCCAGGCCGAAAGGCGTAGTCGATGGGTAACAGGTCAACATTCCTGTACCGCCTAATATCGTTTGACCGATGGAGTGACGGATCTGCAAGGGTCGTCGGGGCGATAGTCGTCCCCGTACAAGCCTGAGGGGTGCTGTAGGAAAATCCGCAGCAATAAGCCCCAGGGGTGATGTCGAGGCTTTAAGCCGAAGCGATTGGAGTGGGTTCCTGGAAAAGCTTCTAGGGAGATAAAAGGTGTCCGTACCAAAACTGACACAGGTTGGTGGGAAGAGAATTCTAAGGCGCTCGAGATAACCTCAGTTAAGGAACTCGACAGAATTGCCCCGTAAGTTCGCGATAAGGGGCGCCCCTGAGGGTGTAGGCACTTGCTGCCGAAGCTCACGGGGGTTGCAGACAATCGGGAGTGGCGACTGTTTACCTAAAACACAGGACTCTGCTAAGCCGCAAGGCGATGTATAGGGTCTGACGCCTGCCCAATGCCGGAAGGTTAAGAGGAGGTGTTAGCTTCGGCGAAGCTCCGAATTGAAGCCCCGGTGAATGGCGGCCGTAACTATGACGGTCCTAAGGTAGCGAAGTTCCTTGTCGGGTAAGTTCCGACGCGCACGAATGGCGTAACGACTGCTCCATTGTCTCAACTGAGGGCTCGGTGAAATTGTAGTCGTGGTGAAGATGCCACGTTCCCGCACCAAGACGGAAAGACCCCGTGAACCTTTACTGCAGCCTGGCATTGGGCCCTGGCATAGTATGTGTAGAAATAGGTGGGAGGCTTTGAAGTGGGCACGCTAGTGCTCATGGAGCCGAAAAGTGAAATACCACCCTTACTATGTTAGTGTTCTAACTCGGTACCTTGAATCAGGGCCGAGGACAGTACCAGGTGGGCAGTTTGGCTGGGGCGGTCTCCTCCTAAAAAGTAACGGAGGAGTCCCAAGGCATACTCAGAATGGTTGGCAATCATTCGTAGAGCACAAGGGTATAAGTATGCTTCACTGTGAGACCTATAAGTCGAACAGATGTGAAAGCAGGGCCTAGTGATCCGGCGAATTCCGAGTGGAAGGGTCGTCGCTTATCAGATAAAAGGTACTCCGGGGATAACAGGCTGATCTCCCCCAAGAGTCCATATCGACGGGGAGGTTTGGCACCTCGATGTCGGCTCATCACATCCTGGGGCTGAAGAAGGTCCCAAGGGTTTGGCTGTTCGCCAATTAAAGTGGTACGTGAGCTGGGTTCAGACCGTCGTGAGACAGGTCGGTCCCTATCTGGTGTGGGTGTTGGATGATTGAGGAGGTCTTTCCTTAGTACGAGAGGATTGGGAAGGACGAAGCTCTGGTGTACCGGTTGTTTCGCTAGAAGCACCGCCGGGTAGCTAACTTCGGAACGGATAAGCGCTGAAAGCATCTAAGCGCGAAGCCTTCTCCAAAACAAGTCATCCCATGAGGGTCCAGGGAGACTACCTGGTTGATAGGCGGTAGCTGTAAGCATGGCAACATGTTCAGGCGAGCCGTACTAATAGCCCGATCGGCTTGGTTCCCCTTCTGCGTTGCGTTCGCGCAACTCTGAAGGGATCTGCACGATCTCTAGATTACATTTCTTCGCCTACCCATCTGCCTGGTGCCCATAGGTTGTTGGCCACACCTGATTCCATTCCGAACTCAGTCGTTAAGCAACACCCGCCGATGATAGTGGTTCGTCCGTGAAAGTAGGTTAGTGCCAGGCTTTTTTCTTAAATAAGACCGTCAGACATTTTGTCTGACGGTCTTATTTTTTTTGCGTATTTAAAAACGTGTCTATTCTAGTACTGGCGGACAACTCCAGTGACGACACCACGAATTTCAAGGCAACCCTTGGGGATATGAATCGGTTGCAGTGCTTGATTGGCAGGAACTAAATAGGTGCTCCCGTCTGGATTTGGGACATATCGCTTCAGGGTTGCAACGTCATCTTCCAAAATGGCCACGACTATATCCTGCGAGGTTGGTTGGCGTTGCTTATCTACAAGAACCATATCCCCAGAGGCAATCTGTGCATCAATCATGGAGTCTCCAGCGACTTCAAGGAGATAAAAACCGTCTCCTGAGGGCAGGAGATCCCGCAGGGGGACTTCGGTCGGATTTTCCAAGGCTTCCATGGGACGACCCGCTGCAATTTTTCCAAGTAGTGGGAGAGTGGGCTCAGGGGTAAATTCAGGTGAAACTTCCATGGTCCCTTCAGGGATGGCATTTTCCGAATGAACCATGGAAATCTCGGTTTGAATCTTGGGAAGGGTTTGATGCCCTAATTCAGTGATGTCTAGTCCCCGCGAGGCGCCCGGGAACAGATTTTCTAGGTAGCCCTTTTGAGCCAGGGACTGAATGTGTCCATAGACTGTGACTCGGTTGACACCAAGGGACTGCCCCAATTCTTCTAAAGTAGGGGCCAAACCTTGTTCCAGCTGGAGTTGCTGAAAGGCCGTGAGGACTTCCAGTTGTCGCCGGGTGATGGGCCGACCCATGCCTATAAGGCCATCATGGCGAGAAGGAGGATTGCCACCAATAGTGTGGCTTCAATTTCTTGGCGCCGAGCGCCGGTGATGGGTAGTTTCATTTCTTGACCTCTAGATGTTGTGGTTTGTCTTTGCTCGGCACCAAGAGGAGCACTAACAAAGACCTACATACTCTATCGGCGAACAAAACCCTAACAAGCCTTTTTTCTCTTCTTTTTTCTTAAATACTTGTTGGTGCTTTCGGCTAAAATCTCTCTATGGGCTCGCAGATACACCCCTTCTTGGCCACGAGCCCTCTCAATCGCCTCTTTTCGCCACTCCGCCGTCTTCCTCGATTTCGAGCAGATGTCTTGGTGGTTGGCAGCGGGGCTGCCGGTTTGGCGTCGGCTTTGGAATCTGCGGAGCGTGGCCTTCATGTCATGGTGCTTTGTAAGGGTGGCGTAGAGGACACTAATACTCGTTACGCACAGGGGGGGATTGCGGCAGCGGTGGGTCTTGATGATGCTCCGGATCTGCATGCAGCTGACACTCAGCAAGTGGGCTATGGACTCTGTGACCAGTCGGTAGTTTCGTCTCTTACAGAAGCTGCGCCCTCCACCATGGACTGGTTGATAGAAATGGGCACTCGTTTCGACCGTAACCCGGATGGAACTCTTTCTTTGGGAAAAGAGGCTGGGCATCGCGTGGCACGCATTCTTCACAGTGCCGGTACTGCTACTGGTTTAGAATTGCAGCGAAGTTTGCATGCACGTGCGCGATCCCATCCTAAAATTGATTTCATCCCGCGGACGGCCGCCGTGGATCTTCTGAAGGATGCC
>Ga0302120_10000113_pt1 | contig 31477 bp, 26 predicted proteins | sample AG5_Bottom_MG_FD_203118 | JGI IMG/M metagenome (GOLD analysis project Ga0302120, IMG submission 203118) | Marine microbial communities from Western Arctic Ocean, Canada - AG5_Bottom | ecosystem: Environmental > Aquatic > Marine > Oceanic | place: Canada: Western Arctic Ocean | collected 2017-10-01 | reverse complement strand
CTGATGGGAGCAGCGGGGATCAGCGGTCTGCGCTTGGCCAAGAACAACGGAAGGGTGGGCGTCCTCGCCGTGACCAAGGGGACCACCAAGATTGACCTGCCCCTCACGCTGGTGATGATCCACCCGAGCCACCCGCAAGGAGTGTATGTGGCGGAGGATGCGGCCCTCGCCGCATGGAACGCAGTAGCGGCGGCACCGGGTCGGAAGTCTCGGGCCAAGACCAAAGCCCCGGCCAAAGCCCCGGCCTCCGCAGCGGTGGCAGCGGTCGCCCCGCAGCACCTCACCCCGCTCCAGCAGGTTCGGCACGCCCTCAACGAGCGCTACATCGAGCGTGCCTACGAGGTGCAGTTGCTGCTGGTCGCAGCGGTCAGCAAGAGCCACTGCTTCTTCCTTGGCCCTCCGGGTACGGGTAAGACCGACCTCACCCAGGACTTCGCCAAGTGCGTGGGCGGGACCGTCTTCGACACCCTGGTCTCTGCTGGCACTAGCCGAGATGAACTGGAGGGTCCGATGAACACCAAGATTCTGACCGAGGAGGGGCGCCAAGTCCGCCTCCGCCAGGGCTACATGAGCGAGGCCACCTTCGCAGTGGTGGACGAAATATGGAAGAGCAGCCCCTTCCTGCTGAACTCGATGCTGCGCCTGATGAGTCAGCGCACCTACTTCGAGGACGGCAAGGAGCACGCCGCTAAGACTCGCTGCGTGCTCGCCGCCAGCAACGAGACGCCCCAGGATAAGAGCCTCGAAGCCCTCTACTCTCGCTTCTCGCTGCGCTGTTACTGCGACTCGATTGTCGGCGACGAGGGCCGGGCCCAGTTGCTAGGAATCCAGGAGTGGAACCGCCCGAGCCTGCCGCAGTCTGTTATCGGTAGCCTGACCGAGGCTGACCTGGACGCAGAGCGCCAGAAGGCCCTCGCCCTGCCTCTTACCAAAGCCTTCGGGAAAGTGTGGCTCCAGTGTCTCGACGCCCTGAGCACTCTGCACACTGGCCCCCGCACTCGTGGGATCCGGATTGACGACCGCCGCCTGCGGAACCTCATGGAAGTCGCAAAGGTATGGGCGCACCTCGACGGCAAGAAGTCGGTCGGCCCCGAGTACGCTCTGATCCTCGCTGACACGGCCTGGAATACCCCAGGAGAGCGTCAACTCGTGGAGGCGGAGATTTACTCACGCTCCTCGGTCTCTCATGTGGTGGCCGACTCAGTGGCCCTCGGGGATCAGATCATGGCGGCGACCACCGAGTCGCTGATCGGGAACGGCAAAGGTCCGGTCGTCCAGTCCTCGCCCGTTCCGGTGCAGGGCGACCCGAACGGAACCATCGAGGCGCTGGTCGCCGACCGAGTCCGCAAGGCAGTCGTGAAAGCCAGCAAAAGTGGAAAGTGAGAAAGTGGGACCGACCCGCTTGCAAGCCCCAGAGGTATCGAGTAGCATAGGTAGTATGGCCCAACAGGGCATAGAAGGAGAGAGCATGAAAGACTTTAATCAGTGGATGGACGAGAACGGAAGGGGAGCGGCCAAGGGCGTCGAGCACACCGTTGACCCTGAACTTGGCGAAGGGTATCGGCCCGGCAACATCGGGGTCGCCGCCTGCTTCCAGCGCAGCGGGTTCAGCATGGATGTTTTCAAGGGCTTCATGAGAGAGTTTTCTGGTCTCGGCCAGCCAGCGTTCGACGCCCCCGCCGTGCAGGACTTCGCCAACGAGGTGCGAGGCCACACCCGTGGAAACCTTCAGGAGAGCGCTCTCGCCGTTCTCGCTGTTTCGCAGTTGACCAAGGGCTCTGAGTCTGAGGTAAGAGGGTCCGGTGAGGATCTGACCAAGAAGTACAAATCCCTCCAGAAGAGCCAAGCGAAAGACATCGCCGGGGACGAGGTTCTTGCGGACCTCGAAGAACTCCTGGGCGAAGAGGCCCTGTACGGAGAAGGCGAGGGCGGCGAGGGCGCCGGAAGTGGCCGAGGCACGGGCGGAGAATACTGTCAGCACCTGGACAGCCTGGAGACGGTCTATCGCCTCGCCGGAGCCATGCAGGCTCGAAACTACACCAAGTTTATCGACCTGCTCGGGAAGGCGATGACTATCGTCGAGGGCGCTGTCGAGGACCACATCCTCGGGAGCGGTCAGGACTCCGCTCTCACCTACGGGAGTGACGCCGCCCGGGCCCTTCCAACGGAACTGGCCAACTCCGCCACCTTCGCCCTGAAGTTTGCCGAGGGCACCCTGCTCCAGAGTGAGCAGCAGACCACCGCACCACATGGCCGGGGCCCGGTTATCATGGTGGTGGACCAGAGCGGGTCCATGAGCGGCGCGCCGAGAGAGTGGGCCATCGCCATGTCGTTCGCCGCCCTGCGGGTCGCTCAACTTCAGAAGCGCCCCTTCCACTGCGTCCAGTTTGCTCACTACTCACAGGTCACCTTGAGCCTTGAGAACGCTGCCTCGGCCACCGCCGCTGACTATCTGGCGGTGGCCACCCAGTGGGTGGACGGAGGAACCACCCTGTTCCCGGCGATGGAGAAGGCCCTCGACCTGATCGACGAGCACGGATACGAAGGCGCTGACATCGTTGCAGTCAGTGACGGAGACTGGGAGGCCTTCTTCGGCGCCGGGCCTTCCATGTCACCGAACAGGTCTGCCTGCCATCTGGCACGGAGACTCCAGGACAGTGATACGGGTCTCCTGACTCTCAACTACAAAAAGTACGGGGTGAACATCATCAACCCCGAGAACGCCGGGGATGAGGCTTGCGCACTGAAGCCCCTCCCCCACAGGTCGTTCGAGGCGGTCCACAGAGCCTGCAAGGCGGCACTGGACGGCGAGAACTACCACTTGCGAGGTGGGGACTGGGTCGTTGATATTAACTCCGAGGGAGCAGCCATCGAGGAAGTCGTCCGGCAAGTGCTGGCCGACAACGACCAAGTTTGACCAAGCCCGGGAGGGGGCATGGTGCTCCCTCCCTCGAAGAAGGAGAAGAAGAGATGACAAGAGAAGAGAAACTAGCCCTGGCGAGCCTCTTGCGAGAGGCTGCTGATTCAATCGGCGAGTGGACGCCCGATTCCGGCGACCCCGACCTGGACGACGAAGTAGAGCATATGGACAAACTCGTGCAGCAACTCAACGACACTGCTGAGGACTTTGAGCAAGTCGCCGAGACCATGGAAGGACGCCGCCATGTATGAGAACGACCAAAGTGACGCTGGGCGCTGGGCGATCCTGGAGAGGCTTATCACTCAGGACACTGTCGCCCTGGAGGCTTCCCTGGCGGCCTTCCTGGCGACCACACAGGGCTCCGAGTGGCTGTGCCGGGTTCACGGCCCAGAGACCACACCCGAGGGCTTCCTGCGCGATGTGAAGGCGAACGCTAAGCCCTTCCTGGACGATCTGGTCAAGAGCAGACCGCTGAACACGGGGGCGCTGCCGCCGCCGAACGCTGCGGAGGTGGGCCAGGAGATTCTCGACGCCTGCGCTGAATCCAGTGCTGACGACCCGACCGACGAATACTGGAAGTCGCTCGACGAGCAAGAGGCTGACGAACTGGAGGAGAACGATGAGTAAGAGCACCGAAGCCCAGCGACGCAGGCACAGACTCCTGCACACAACTCTTGACCACGCCATCTTTCTGCTGACTGCCGCTGCGGTCTGCGGGTCGCTCGCACTGCTCGTGCGCCTGATGCTTGGAGGAGAATAATGAGGGGACAGAACCACAGTCGCTTGACGCTGGCATTGCCCGGCATTAGAGTGACAAAAGAAGGGGGAGCACGATGACGCAAGCGCCCAGTATTCCACAGATGCCAACTCTCGGAGCAGCGTTCAACCCGAGAGCATTTTGCGAGGAAGTCCTTCGTCGTGAGGACTGGCTCGACGGTCGCATCGAGATCGGCAAGACCGTCTTCATCTCTGAGAAGGTGGCCGAACTGGCCGCTCCTGACTCGATCACTTATCTGCTCCGACTGCACAGTCTCGGCTTGTGGAGGGCCGTCAACGAGTTGGAGGCTTCGTTCCTCTTCGAGGGCTCGATCTTCGAGGAGGATCCGGACTGCACCTGGGCTGAGATTCAAGAAGAGTCCCACCTCCTGGACGGGCGGGTCGTTTCCGTCTTTCAGTGGGGCAAAGACCACCTTGTCATCTGGTCTCAGACCTCAGCGGACATGGAAGTCCACTACAAGGGCGAGGACTGCTGTCTCACGACTGAGGAGCCCTCCAGAATCACCTTCGTTGTTACCGTTTCTGAATACTCAAACGGGGGAACCACCCCAGGAAAGAGAGACTCTTGAGCAAAGAACTCTTGGAGGTTGCTGAGCAACTTGCCGATCACATGAGCAGAGTGGCGACTGCCCTGGAAGAACTGCACGACACTTTGCTGACGAGGCCAGTGGCGCCTCCGGCGGCGGCGGCAGCGCCCTCAGGTGCTGGCAGCGATCTGCCAGTAGCACACTGCTTCAAGACTGATGACGGCAAGTTCCAGTACGAGATGCCGGAGGACGCGCCGAAGGCTAAGTGCAAGAAGTGCGGGGAAACCATGTTCTGGATCAAAACCCGGCAAGGCAAGAACAAGCCAATGGACGCCGACGGATTTGACCATCGAGACTCCTGTTCCGAGGCAACCAAAACAGAAGAGCAAGTGCCTTTTTAGGCAAGAAAGGAGACCGCTTTGAAGAAGAAGCAGTCAACGCCAGTGCAAGAAGGAGCGATCACGCTCCCCCCTATCAACAAGGTCGTTCGTATTAAACCAGGAGAGCAGGAGCGAATGTCGGGAACAGAACTGTTCTCCGAGATCGCCATGATCTTCGAGGCAGGCTTCGCCGTCACAGACGACTACGGGGATCACTCGATTGTCTCTCGTGTTTGGGAAGCATCTCCTGGAGGCTTGGTCCTGTATCAGTCCTGTGAGATCGAGTTCACGACCGGGCAAAAGGTCGTCATCACCTGTCAGCGTCCGCAGCAAGGTCGGTCCAGGGGGGCGAGCAAGTGAACCGAGTCGAGATCGGAAGGTCTCTGTGGATTGCGTCGAGTCCGCTTCGTGCGGCTCGGCGTGATTCTCGACTGACTGCGAAGCAACTCAGTGACCTGACTGGCTTGAAGCCGAACACCATCAGAGCCTACGAGCGAGGTGTTCGCCGACCAGAGGTCCATGTGATAACAACCATTGCGACTGCTGCTGGGCTGAATCCAGCGGTGGTCCTGCTCGACCACGAGGTGTGGCTGAGCCTGAATCCACAGGAAGGAATCGACAGTGACCAAGAATAATAACTCAGTGCTAGAAGATGCAGTCGCCAGAATGATGAGTGGCGTCAATCCAATCAGGCGCCTGCGCAAAGCCTTGGACCTGACCGCCCATCAACTCGCCGAGTCATCGCACTTATCAGAGCAGACTATATGGAAGATGGAGACAGGCGCTTCCGAGCCGAAGACCTCGACGATCTATCAACTGGCTGGAGCCCTCGGAGTCGATCCAACAGTCCTCATTGGGTGCTGCAAGGACTGGGACGATGCTCGCCGTGGAGCGAGCGCAGAGACGCTCATGCGCACGGTCTCCGCCGATCCAGACATCTATCTGAGGAGGTTCAATGCCGATAACTGAGAAGATGCGTCAGCGCCGCCGGAAGTACATCGGGAGCAGCGACCTGCCTGCACTGATGGGAGTCTCCCCTTTTGCCAACGCCGCTGATGTATGGATCTCGAAAACTCAAGAGACTTCTGAGATCGAGGAGAGAGCGGGACGAGGCTCGCCGATGGTGGTGGGGAACTACTCTGAGGATGGAACCATCGAGTGGGTGCGGGAACAGATCGGCGGCGAGACCATATATGAGGGCGCTGCCAAACTGACCAAGAATCAGTTCCGAGTAAGAGAGGGCACGAATCACTCTGCCAACTGTGACGGGCTCGTCACCGTAGACGGCGCCCCGGTCGCAGTGGTCGAGATCAAATCCTCCGCTCGCACACACGAGTGGGGAACCCCCCTGACCGACGAGATTCCAGAGTCCGTTCTTATCCAGGTTCAGTGGCAGATGTATGTGACGAATCTGCCCGAGGCTTGGGTCGGAGCCATGCTCGTGACGGTCGGTCCTGACGGCAAGGTTTACGGCGGACTCACATATGCGCTCTACCGAGTGCAAGCGGATAAGAAGATGCAAGAACTGCTGGTCAGTGTGGCTGACAACTTCTGGTATCACTCAGTCGAGACCGGGATCATGCCGGAGGATCTCGCACCGAGCCTGGATAGTGCAGAGCGGATTATCAAACTGCCGGGCAAGGTTCTCGCCACCTCACCAGACACGGTCGAAGCGATTGACGAAGCGAGCCTCGAATATCTCGAAGCAGGAGAAGCACGCAAAGTCGCAGACAAACGCGTGGAGGCAGCGAAGGCGCTTCTTATCGCAGTGCTCGAAGACGCTGACCAAGCGACCACCGAGGACTTCTCGCTCACTTATGGAGAGCGAACCCGCAAGAGTTATGTGGTAAACGAAGCCGTCTTCAGGGTCTTACGAGTGAAACGAACCAAAGGAGGGAAGTGATGGGGTACCACGATTGGGTCACGCCTGCCGCCGAAGCCGTCTACGCACTGAAGGAACTGCTCGAAGATGTGGCGAGCCTTCGGATCCAGGACGGAACCGTGGCCAACACCGAGGCCAGGAGACTAGCCGCCAACATTCTTGAAGAAGTGACGAGGGGGACCAACCACTTCGCAGCAGTTGCGGCTGAGGGATACAGGAAACTTGAAGAGAGAAATAAGAGGCTGCATCGGTCTCAGGAACGAAGAAGGGAACAACGATGAACGAAACTGAGCCAAACGCTTGGGCGGACTACCCGGTGGAGGAATCTTGGAGGAGCCCAAAGTGGTCCAAGGTATTGAAAGCGCTGCTTCAGGCACAAGAAAACACGAGAGTGGTAAAGCAGGACGGAGCCAATCCGTTTCATAAGAGCAGGTACTCGACGCTCGCTGAGTCGTGGAGCACTTGCAAGCAGCCGCTCCATGACGCTGGGCTGGTGCTCTTCCACAGGCTGATCGCAGACAGTCGAGGAGATATCATGCGCACCGTGGTTGCGCACGCAGAGAGTGGGGAGTGGATCTCGTCCGAGTACCGCCTGCTGCTCAAAGATCAGACTGCGCAAGGACAGGGGAGCGCCATCACTTATGGGCGAAGATACTCGCTTCAGGCGCTGCTCTCGATGGTCACCGGAGAAGAGGACGATGACGGCGAATCGACCATGAGGCGAGGCAAAGGCAGCGCCCAGCCTCGCACTGCGGCTCCTGTGCGCCCCGCAGAGCCTCGCAAAGAGGTGGCCCCGACTCCCAGCACTCAGGGAAAAAAGCCCCGGGAGAAGCGGCCTGATCCGCCGCCCTATGCTCTCGACAGCCGCCAAGACTGGGACGCTCACCTCGTTCGCAGTCTCGTCGTGACCACTGCGATGGGGCTCGCCAAATGGACGATCATGAACAACCCTCGAAGGAAACTGGTGATAGCCAGAATGCGTGAAGAGGGCGTGACCACCGCGGAGGAGTTCTGGGATCTGGTCGAGAAGGCGATGCTCCCCTTCGATCTCTCCGTGACCGAGGGCTGGTCACCCGGTGGTAAGAGTCTCGAAACCTTTGTCCGAGTCCCCTTGCGTGGCTCCCCTGACCACTTTACCAAGGCGAAAGAGGGACACTACAAACCGAAGTCCGGTGAGGAAACTACTCCGAAGGGCCCGTCTGCCCTCGACCGTGCGCTTGAGGGGGGGGAATGAAGAATCGAGCGAACAAACACAAGGAAGAGGTCGAGGAGTTAGTCCACAGACTCACCGAAATCGTGAAGTCGGATTCCGACAGCGGTTCCGGAAAAGCGGTCGAAGGTCTGATGGTTTCTCTGTGGGGAATAATCCGACACAAACAAAGTGCGATCACCGAACAAGCAATGGCACAACTCGTTTCGGAGTTGGGGAAAAAGTTTGAGGAGATACATCGAAGACTAGATGTCATCGAACAGAGCGACCACGAAGGAGGGGGGGGGCAGCAGTGATAATATCAATGCCATCAATCGAAGTCGATAATGCGTACAGGCGCAGACTCGCTATATATATGGATCGTGATTCCCCTCCAGGAACCTTGGCAACCAGAAAAGAACTGCGGGCTCACCATGAACAGGTTGGCGAGTCTGAAGATGACGACATCTGGATGGAGACCAATGACCAATACGAAGCAGAACAAAAAGGAAGGGGGACGGGCCAATGACTCCCTCGCCAAGAGACTTCTTATCCGGTGCTAGGAGCGTTGGGGTGGTCGTCGATCCTGACAGCGGGCGAGAAGTTGAAGTCTACGCTTATCCGGGGGCGGTCCTGCTGGTAACTAATCGAGCGCAGCCCTGGCCCATGATCTGGTGGGAGGGAGGCGACCCCAAGAGACTTACGGGATACCACAAAGATCTGACCATGCGAGAAACTTACAGCACGGTCGTCCCGCTAGACAAAGTGCTGTCCGGGCTTTCTGGGCTTGTCGCCCCATGCACGATGGACGAGGTGATGGGCAAACCCTCTGCCCGTGCAGCGGTGCGTCTTTATAACAAAGCGAGAGAGTTGGCACAGACGCTGACGCTCACCAAGGAGATAACAGAACCTTGGGCGGATCTTATTGATGAAGACCTCGCAAAGCGGGGACGGTGGTCGTGGGATCTCCTCCTATGGGTGTCCCGGACGGGCAAGAGCAGACTCAAGGAGAGGAATCACCTCCCCACCCTGGATATGTTTAGAAGTAACTCGTAAGACTCGCCAGCCGTCCACCGTTGCAGCGTTATACTTATCGCAGTCTTTATGAAATCCGACCGGGGAGGTGTGTCGTCCAATCCTTGGGCCAAACACGCCTCCCTCTACCTCAAGGGCAACCATCTGGTCGGGCCAGCAGAAGTCGAACCTCCACTTACGGGTGGCGTGGAATCGGTGCTCCACTTCAGGGCGAGGAAGACCAGAGGCTGCAATCTGAAGAGTCACCTTCCGCTCCAGCGTGCTCTGCTTCGGCGAGCAGCCCTCCAGGCTAATCACCTGTACGCCTCGTTTTGGCCTGCGCCTCTTACTTGGCAAGGGCGTGGTCATGCACTGCACGAGCAAGCACGAAGGCGACCAGGGCCGTCTGGATACCATCAATAGCGTCTTGGCCGAGGCCGATATTTGGTCCCCACACCACTGTCAGGATCAGGAGCAGGGTCGCTTGGGCTTTGCGACTCACGAGAATATCAGTCAGCAACTTGGGCATTGGAAGCCCCCCTTCGTTTCATGTAAGAGAACACTGCCAATGCGGACAGCACGGCAGTTAGCACCTCGGCTGCCGGGAACGGCAGAAGAGCCACCCCAGTCCGCACTCCCTCAACGATCTGCTCAGTAGTGGTGTCGGCCCCGGCTGCCCCCAGTTCCCCGCCACTTGCAATGGTCCCCACATCCCCGAGGAATCCGCTGAGGCCAGCGCAACCGGGAACCGCCACCACTAATAGGCAGGCTAATCCCGTCAAAAAAAAGATTGAAGATCTTCTGTCAGGAATGATTCCCCGCGGCGTATGCGTCATGATATTTTCCTGCCTCTTATCCATTCCGCCTCTTATTTTTTTCCCTTGGAACGCCTGTGGGCGAGGGCCTTCTGCATCAGGCTACCCAGCGAACTCCTTCCGCCCTTGATCTGGATCCCAGTGCCAAACAAGCCCCCCCTACGCCTCCGACTACTAGCAGCGGCTGCTGGCCCCCGAGTAGCACTTCCTGCTGGCTTCGGCTTCGGCTTCGGCTTCGGCTTCGGCTTCAGCGCCCTGCTCGGGGCTCTCCTGACCGTGCCGCCGGGTTTCCTCTTGCCGGGTTTCGTCTTATACAGACCTCCGCCGCTTGGTTTTCTTTTCTTAATCATTACGCACTCCTTTCATTCCGCCTCTTATCCTGGGCGCTTCGAGGCCCGGCACTCCACCATGGCATCTTTGAGTTCCTGTCTGCTCTCCACTATATGATGTGCAAGCGAGTCTAACACCTGGGTGTTGTTACGAATAGTGTGCGTGCTGGCCCGTATAGCCTCTTCCACTGCCTTCCACCGCTCCAGTTGCAGAGCCTGCGAGACGGCGGTGTCACCGTGGCTCGCCGGAGAGTGGACATTGCCGTTCCGGTGCTTCAGGAATCCGAGTATCTCCCTTACCAGAAGCACGGCAACCAACCCACCAACACCTACCTGATAAGCGATATCGTCCATCTCTTATTCCTCACCAATCCCAGCAACGCCCGCCATACGACGGTGTATAGGCTTAAAGTTAGCAAAGAAGTCGTCCCCGCCCTGGATAAGAGACGGCCCAACATCCAGAGCGAGCCGTGTCTGGATCAAGTTCTGGAATGCGAACATTCTCCGGGCCGCATCTACCTCGTATCCGCTGACATCGTCGGCAGTGAACATCTTGGGGAATGATCCAGCGACAGTCAGCATATCCTTCGCCGTTCCAAAGGTGGGGCCCATCAAGGCGTCCATTTTGTTACGAGACGAGTACCGTGACAAGGGTCCACTGTCAGCGAACTGGGACAGGCCAAGGCCGAAGGTCTTCTCGAAGATAGCATTCGTCTCACTCAGGATTCCAAGGCCACCGCCTCTGTCCATGCCCTCGACAATGAACTTGGAGATGTCATTTTCGTAGCGGAACGGGTCACGGCCACCGAGCCACTCCTTGCCTGCGTAGACGAACCCTCCAAGAGACGACAGCCCGGCCAAGAGGATTACCTGGGAGATATCTCCATACTCCAGTCCTCGCTGAAGCCCAGAGATAAGCACGCTGTTAGTGGCTGCGAAACTGAAGGACTTGAACTGGAAGAGGAGTTTCCCTATAGCGGAAGAGGTTGCGATAAGAGGCAGGTCACCAGCATTCGGGGTAACGATTGTCCGGTTCACCGCCTGCATAATCGCCATGTAGTATTGCTCCTTCAGGAACGCAACTTCGTCTGCTCTTAGCCCGTCAATCGGCCCGTCCCAGAGATCTACTCGGCTGTGGTAGAAGTCTCCACCAAACAGGTCCGCTCCAGTCTCTCCGACTACTCCATGCACTCGGGCGACGAGTGTGGCCATTTCCGTGTCGATCCCGAACTGGCCGAGCATCTCCAGTTCAAAAGCGCTTGCGGTTCCTGCGCGCACCTTCCGGCTTATCTCGATCACCCTGCTCTGGAGTGCCGTGGCCGCCACCGCCTTGTTCACTGCATTCCAATACTGGATTCCTGACCACTTACCGAACTTGCGGGCGCTCCACTCCAAGCCCTTCTCGGCTTTTGTCTGCTCGATCTGCATTGGATTGTCGTCAAGGAAGTAGAGTTTTCTTACCCGCTCCTCACCTAGCACGGTCTCCGCAGCGTAGATCAGTTTAGCGATGTCGGCTCTCGCAACATCGTCGTTGAGGATCTCGGCCTTTAGCATTTTGGCCCAGGCCGTGAGGTAGGGGCGGAGACCAGCCACGGAGATCCCCATTGCGAGGTCGGGAATCGAACTCAGGGTCACGCCCCCCATGAATCGAATGTAGTTGAAGTCCTTCGCCGCCTTGGCGAGTCTCATTCCGTAGCCCACAGCGTCAGTATTGATGCCGTGAGTGTTGAGGATTCGATCCTTCATGGCCTGCAAGTCCATTGCGGTCTGGTGGAAGCGCTTCTCCAGCCTCTTAACCTCCGCATCGTTCCCGGCTGTTCTGGCCGCTGCCACCTTCTTCTCATACGCTCGTCTGATAACAGCAAGGTGCGGCTCAAGAGAGAGAGCGTCGCCACTGGTTTCCGAGCGGACCTGTTCGGTGGCCGCTCTGGCCCTCCCTGCCATGGCCTCCATCTCCTCACCCGACGACCCTCTCCGTTTTGGATAAGCGTAAGAGTGCGGCTCGTAGCCATCGGCTGGCCGCCCCCTGGAGGAGGCGTCAGTCGGCACCCCCAGGTCAGCGGAAATAGCACGAAGTTCCTGGGTTGCTGAATCGAACTCGCTTTCTGCTCGGGCGACCCCGTGACGAGCGGCACGAAGGCCCCCCTGGGCCCCTGCGACCTCCGTTCTGGCGGGAGCACCACCAGGGTCGGCCTCATCCAGAGCCCCCCTAGCGGCCCTGACGGCGCCCTCCTGGCCTCTCGCTGCCATGAGATCCTGCACGCCTTGAGTCAGTTTGGGGAAGCCCGGTATCTCCGGCAGGTCTCCAGTCTGTTCAGCCCGGCCAATAGCCTCACTGATAAGGCTCTCCAGCATTTGATTGGGGTCGGTCTCGCCCCCGGCAGCCCGCGTTGCCGCTTCGATCCGGGCTCGCCCCCCTCTTATCTTCCCAAGTGCAGCCTCGATCTCCGGGCGGTTACCAGCAATGGTCTCGGCGTCGAACAGGCCGCCGAGGCCAAGCGCTTCGAGGTCTGAGTTTATCTGTCGCCCTTCGTTGTGCTGGAAGTACTCTGGCTCCCGCCCTCGGACGGAGGGGTCGGAGGCGCCCCTTGAGAAAGTGTTTGTTCCCCGCCCGGCTTCGATGGAGGAGGAGTGGTCTGGGGTTCGGTAGGACTTGAGAAGTTCTGGGTTAACTTGGAGTCCGTACCGGGCTGCTGCAACTTCGTCGGCGGCATCCATTCTGGGTAAGAGTTTCCTGACAACTGCCTGAACCCTTGCTTTGACAGCCTTTCCACCAGGGCCCTTCCACGGGGCGTCGAGATATCCTTCTCCATTTGGATTCACACTCCAATCGTTTTCTAATCTGTTACCAACATAAGTGAAGCCTTCGTATTCGACCATCCCTGCTTCTGGGCGCCCCTTGTTCCACTCGGCCAGCGACCTCTTAACGGTGAGCGTCGCCTCGTGGAGTCTTGGAAAGAGGTTAGCGTCAATCTCCGTGCGCTTCTGACCGCTCCCTGTCTTCGAGTCCGGGAACCAGTTCAGCCCCCCTCTCTCCGTGGTGATATAGATCCCAAGACCCTCCGGGCTCTGCTGCTCAAACCGAAGCCTCTTAGCGAGCGGGCCGAGCGTCTCGAAATGAGTACGGAGATCAGCGAGCGAGTCCCTGTCCCACACCGCACCCTCGGGCAACATGAGTGTATAGCCATTGTGCAGTTTTGAGTTCGTCAGGTCCGGCGGAACGATCCGGCTCCAGGTAATCGAGTCGAGCCTGTAGAGCGCAGCGGTGGCTGCTGCCCATTGGTTGCCAGCGTTGACCGTGTGTACTCCGTCGTTGAGCACTCCTGCGAGCGCTTTGATTATCGCCTTCGAGATGTGCTTTCCGCCCTGCTCCAGGTTGGTTTTGGTGATCCACTCCTCCGCCTCCCTTCTGACCGCTGACGGAATGACCTGATTCGGTAAGAAGAGACGGGTGGTGCCAGTCACCCCAGGCGTGACCGACGAGAGCCCCGGCAGCCCAAGTTCGAGGAGAACAGCGTCTGCCCCTGGAGCGTTATGCCCACTCCGTGCGCTGCTACCCGTAGCCCTTACGAGGGAATAACTATAAGGAACGCTCGTTCCGAGGGCTTTGTGGGCTTCGCTCCCTCGCTCGTCAACTCCTCTGAGGGTGTCTCGATAAGAGGCGGCGATGACTTCTTTGCTGGAGCCGTCGTCTGCCCCGACCCTTTCCGCTGTCCCCCTGACCTCTTCGTGCTTTTTGATTTTCCCATTGCTGACCCACTCCCTAACTTTCATGAGCACAGGCGAGCGCAACTGCGCCCCCTTGCCGTAAGTGTCATCGTAAATGAAGACACGATACCCGTCGCCTTCGCCCTTTGTGATCGAGTGCTTGCCCATCTTATGTCGCTTCAGCAAGTTCTTGATCTGAGTAGCACTGAGCGACTCATCGAACTCGACGATCTGAAGCGCTTGTTTACCAGACTGACGCACACGGAAGGTGAGGACATTATCGTGGCCACCAGCCAGTCCCATTCTCGCACCAGCCGCCCGTAGCCTGTCGTCGTTACCTGTCCGCAACTCGACGACCTGGGTAGCATGACCACGGTTCCCCTTGGGGGTGACCGCACCGTCCACTCTTATCACTTTCGCCTCTTCGGACACAACACGACGCACAGCCTCAGTTGACCGGGCGTGGGCCTCGCCCCCAACTTCCTTGAGAGCGTGGTCGAGAGTTGCGTGGCCAGTGTCGCCTTTGGTTGTTGCAATCACATAAGAGTCAGTCTGGAAGTCCGACACGGCACGGTTACGCAGCGCAGCGATCTGCACCCTTATATTGTCCGGCAGGCCCTCCAGGCCATGCAAATGCGTGGAGGAGGGGCCCGGCGTGAACGGATGGTTCGCCCTCCACGGATACCCCTCTTCAAGAAGGTTGTGATAAACCATGGGGTCAGACTCGCCCGCCTCGATGAAGCGATGCGTTGTCCATAACATCGCTTGTACTTGCCAGGGCTTCCAGTCCGTCACTCCACGATAAGCGTCTTCATTGAGTTCGTCGGTCAGCATCTCAACCATGTCAGTCATGAACTTGTAGTCTTTGCCACTATCAAGGGAGCGAGTGGAATCCGAATAGTTCAAGTGCTTCTTGGACTTGCGCTCCGCATTCCTGGCTTTACGCAACTCCTTCGAATCACCTTTCGCGCCTAGAGTTTCCATGTGAGTCTGGAACCGCCTCAGACGATCATTGAACTTTGCTGGAGTATCCTGCGCTCCGGTCTTGCCAAACTGGAAGTGGCGGAACATCCAAACATCCGCTACCACATCGTGCAGTTCTGACTGCCAGTGACCTTGCATTTCCTCTCTGAAGACATCGTACTGGAGCGCACGGTGAATCGTGCGAGCAAAGGAAGCGGTCTTGAATGCGTTTCGCTTCCCTGAACTGAGCCTGATAGACCAGTCCTTGTCGCCGAGCCGGACCGCTCGTCCAGCGGCGTCATATCCAAGAACAATCTTCTCCAACTTAGGCTTCAAGGTGAGAGGGAACGCATGGGACGGGAACAAGTTTGTCACGCCCGACTTGAGGTTTGGCAGGTTCATTATCTTGGCCACGGTGTCTAATGCGTTACCGAGGTTCTGCTTTGGGTTGGTGTTAGCCGAGGTGATCGCCAGGATATCAATGAACATCGACGCCTGAAGTAGGTCTCCTTGGAACGCCTCAAGGATTCCGGCAGAGGAATCTTCGTACCAGAACCGGGCAGCCTCGTCCGCCTTGTCGTGGAAGAGCATCCTCTTACTGTTCGCTTGCAGGGCGAGCATCATTGATTTCAGTTGCTTGGGCGAGACCTGCTTGATCCCTGCCTGAGTGGCCTGTCCCATCGGCACAGTCCAGCCAAGCCTTGCCAGCACCTTTGCCACCGCAGCGTTCGGGGTGACCTTCTTGCCGTCAATAAGAGATTCAACCTCATCCATGATCTTCTGGATGACCTCGCTGGTCTGGTATAGATCTGCGACTGTGCGATGCTTGTTATAGAGTAGGGCGTTCCTCTTGACATGGACCTCGCCCTCTCGTGTGGCGCCAATGAACACAATGTCATCAATATGAACGATCTCATGGACAGCGACGCCCGGCTGTGTGCCCTCTGCTTTGGCCATCCAGGCATCCGAGGGCTGCTCGAATGAGAAGTCGCTGTCATCCCTGACAGGCTTCAAGGTCTTCTTGCCCTTGGTCTCATGGTACGCTACATCGTGTATCTTCGACCCCTTGGGGGCTCCACGAACTCCGTAAGGGCTCGGAGCACCGGGGGCAGTCTCGGAGAACGCTTGAGGATGGTGGATCGTAGCGGACAACATGGACCTGTCACCCATACTGAGCATGGCGGCCCGTTTTGCCTTCAAGGTTATCGCAGTGTCTGGTGAGCCAGTCCCAGCAGTGGGGTATCTGAAGTCATGCTCTGCGCTCCGTTTGTTGCTTAGGAAGTCTCGCCACCGAGCAACCGGAACCAGACCTGACGGATAAAGGACTCGAAGCGCTGATTTCAGTTGCGCTTGATATTGACCATACTCCTCAAGCAGACCGGGCACGATGTCTCTAATGTTCTCCAGGTCCATCAGGCGACCATCATGCTCCCACTCTCTGAGGGTCGAGCCGTGGTCAGCACTGCTAGTTTTCACGCTCCCGAACCCGTGGGGGTCCATCCTGCTACCCTTGCCGAATACGGGCTCCCACTGCTCCTTATGGAACTTGGCGTCCCATTCTTTCCAAGCCTTGTCGAGAGCAGCCTCTCTCTTGAGCCTGACTTCAGTAGGGAGTTTCTCATTCTGGAGTATTTTGAGTTCAATACCTTTCAGGGCACTCTCCTTGGACCATATCTTACTCAAGCGGACATTGTCCTCGAACTGCCCCAGGCGAATGTCGAGGCTTTCCGGGTTGCGATAGCCCTCCCCAATGAGATCCATGATAGCCCGGGCGACCAGCCCGCCTTCCTTGTGACCCTTCCAGGACTGCTTGTTGATTAGTCCAGTCAGGTTGTACCAAGGGAGTAGTGGATAGCCGCCGGGCTCTCCGCTCCCCCTGTCAATTGCGTGTCTTGCATACTTGTATGACGACAACGACCACGCAAGGAACTCAGCCTCGGCGTCGGTGAGGGCGCCGCCACCTTTCCTCTTTGCCACTAAGTCCCTGCTCGCCTCGGTCAGCCGGGCGTCTCTCGCCCTGTGGTAAACTGTCGAGTTTGACATATCAGACGCAAGCGAACTGAGCAGTCCACCTTGCACTTTCGGGGTGTTCTCCAGCGCCGCTCGTATCTCTACTTTGAAGTCTTTGAGCACCTTGACCGTGGCGGCTTTGTCGATCTCAGGCATCCCCTCCCCAACCTGATGGATAACATAATCCCAGTCAGACATTACTTGCTTGATAAAAGCCGCATTGAAAACTTCGTAGTCGAGGGAGCGAGCCAGAAGGTTTTCGTCAGTGATGGCAACACCAGTGTTTCGGGTGATATAGTACTCGCTCACAGCAGGGTCAATCCCCGTAGTGCCGTCCCCACGAACCCCAAGATCAATCTCACCACCGACAAGGAACGGCTTGCCGCTTCTCTGCCCACGCAGCGCCCATTGCAAGTAGACTTCGATATCTTCTTTCTGGCGATGCAGCCCTTGGAAATCAAGGAAGGCGAACCTCTTGTCAGCGAGGCGGGCGACCTCGCCATAAACTATTTGCTGTGTGTTATGGATCTTGCTTTCAACTTTTGGGGCGTACCCCATCGCAGATACTTGTACCTGCTCCTCGTCCACTCCATCAATGTAGCGCAGCACCTTCTCATGAGGGACGAGAGTCTCATCTGGCAACTCTTCTACCGGGAATGACTCCCTTCTTTCTCCGGCTGGCCTGAGCGCATAGGTGCCTTCGTGCCACTGGTCAATCTTTACCGTGTCAACGCCCTTGTATCCGGACTCTCGCAGGGCTCCGGCTGTGATGGGCAGCCCAAACTCCTCGGCCGTGCCAGGGAAGTTCGGGTGGACAACCTCCCCCCTGGTCCCTTCTAGATCATCTTCAACTTTTCCGGTCTTCCAAAACAGATCTCGAACCGGAGTGTTCGGCAGACTTGACCGAGGGTGAGTTCCCGTACCCTCTATGTTGTCGGGAGTCCCGAAGACTCTAAGAAGAATATCAGGGCTGTGTACTGCACGGGCAGCAAGCGACCCATGGTCTTCTCCCTCTATATGAGGCACTTCGCTCTCGGTCTGGAAATATTGTCTGGCCTTCTTCGGCGAGCCTTGGCTGGCACGGAAGGCAATAAGAGGCTCGGAGGTCTGCCGGAGTTCGGTTGGCGGGTCGGTCAGCGAGGCAGTGTAGTTACCCGTATCATAGTCGAAATCCACGACAGCGTTATCGACGCGCAGAGGTCTGCCACTCTGAACGGTATCTTTGACAAGAGCATTCCACTCAGCAAGGGGCATTGATCTTCCCCGACCGTGGAAAGGCAGTTTTTCTTTGGCGTTAGGGGAGTAGCCATCGAAGAAATAGAGGTCAGGCTCCGCCACATGGAATCCTGGCTCAAGTTCCCCTCGCTCAAACAGCCCGAACATCTCATCTGGCTCGGAGTGTGTGCGCTTGAATGAGTCGTCGGCTACTTGTTTCATCGCTGCTGGGAGTTCGGCCTCTGTGGTTTGGCGAGCCTTTTCAATAACACTATCGGCCTCGGCCTTCTTTGGTCGATAGCCAGCGCCAGCGCCCTCTGGATCATCATGCGGGAAGACGAACCCTTTGCGCTGATACCACGCCTTGAGTTGAGCATTGGTGAGGCCAACCGACTGACCCTGACGACGAACATTTTGAGCCGACACGACTAGCGACACCGCCATATCCCTGGCGTCTGCTGCGGCAAGGATTCTGTCTAGTTCTTTGCTGGCAGCCCCATGCCCCCTTGCTCCCGTGGAGAGGATCAAGTCTATCTCGATGTCTCCCGCAAACTGCTCTCCATTGATATAGATCAGTTCGCCGTCGTTTTTGAGGGTGACCTCTACCCCGTCATCGTTGAGGTAGTTGAATCGGGTTTCGTTGTATCCCGCTTCGAGGAAGCGAGTCTTACCGTCCGAAAGTTCGTCTGCCAGATACGCCGCATCCGTCCTTTCTGGGGGGACGAATCTCTCCTGCTGAAAATATTGCTTGGCCTGTATGTCGAGTTCGTCACCTGTGCGCCCCCCTACAGACTCTCGGATAAGTTCCTTGGCCTGGGTCTGTAGGGCCACCGCGTCGTCATACTTATCCATCAAGAGGTATGGAACCTGATCCCTCACCTCGTTAAACGAATCAGCGTGCGGAAGCCTGAGCGCATCAGTTGGGTCATACACCATAAGAACAATGTCAGGAGTCCCCAGGCCGCCCTCATCTATTGGCCTCATATCCCAGCCCTCAGGACGGAAGTCTGGATTAAACTCCGCCCTGGCTACTGGGCGCCAGCCATGCCTGCCATAGAGGGTGGGCAGATGACCATTGATATCGAAGCCGTCGAGTGTTTCAGCGAACTTGCTTGCCTGCGAGAGAAGCCCGTTTATGTCTGCGGCACTGCCCGGCATCTTATGGACGCTTATCAGGTCTCTATCTGGAGTGACTACGAGCCCTGCGGTGGCGTCTCTGGCGAGGTAGATTCTGGTTTCTGGGTCGAGGTAGAAGGCTTGGTCTTTGACCTCGACGGCCTTCCCGAATCTGTGGGTTGCGGCGGTTTCGACAAGCCCGTCCCTGAAGAGAACTCCGGCTGTAGACTCAACGCGGAAGCCGCTCGTGCGTATGCGTCCCTCAATGACTTCTTCGCCATATCGTTCCTTCCAATCAGGGTGGTTTGTGAACTCGTCCACCCACCCTGCAAGGTCTACCTTGTTATCAGCAAGGAACTCTCCCTTGCCTTCGGTTCGCTGCTCCAGGCCGCCTGGGGCTACCTCGCTACTGTCCTTGAAAACTATCATGCCCTTGTCAAGGTTGAGGGCGTCATACAGTTCGTAGATGCCATCGGCTTCAGAGTCCGACAAGTGGAAGACTCTCTTAATGTCAGCCTTTTGAGATCCGGTGAGCCGCCTGTGTGGTGAGTTGTTGGCGTTCCTACCAGCCGCAGCCACTATGTCCTTGTCTGATAAGAGGAGTTTGTCGAACACGGTCTTCACCCTCGGGTCGAGCGGCGTAGAGAAACGGCCAGCGAATGCCTGATACACCCTCTTCATCGCCTTCATCAACTCTTCCATGACTCGTTTCACACCAGCACTGACGCCCGGTTGGAACTTGCCCTCGGCGACATACTGCTCGAACGCACGGGCAAACTTCTCCTCCATGGCTGTTGTCCACGCTCGATCCTCGCCCACAGCCAACGGCTCAAGAGCCCTGCCGTCATTCGCCCACAACTCAAGGTCGTCCATATCCTGGTGGGTAACATCTCCCGCATGACGATCAGTAATCTTCGCCCTGGTAAGAGTCCTTAACCGAAGGGCGTGCCCAATCTCATGGACAGCGGTGGAAAAGTCGGCGCCCTGGAACCCTTTGATAACATCCTGGAGGTGAAGCGGGTCTAACTGGAAGACGCCCTTGGTGACGCTCGCCCCCCCCGCTTCGGCTGTCCCACCCTTGAGAAACTTCGACTCCACCAAGTCGATCATCTCTCGGCTCGCCCAGCCCTCTGATATCAACTTCTCTGGATCATGGATCTCCCTAGCGAGGTGTAGCACCCAGGCGGCGGGCCCCATATTGGCAACCTTTGTACTAACATCACCGCCCTGGTTGTTGTTATCCGGCGTCCGGGACGACTCAACGACTGCGGCAAACTCCCGCTCAACCGTTTCCCTTATGTCCGCCTTCAAGCCGTTAAGAAATGCCTCGCCCCTGAGGGCTCTCTCGCCTTCATCTCCGAAGGCAGTCAGTGTGCTCACGCCTGCCTGAACCTCAGCGCCAGCATCACGAATCTCATCGGAGTCCACTCGGGCAACCATGTCGTCAAGCATTTGCACAATAAGAGAACCACGATGCTGTCTTAGTGTGGCGGCATCCAGCACGGATTCCGCCGGAGTCGTGCCCCCAATGGCGTCCCTCATCGAGGTTTGAATATCTCGCTCCAGTGACAGCAGTTTCTCCTCAAACCCGTCGGCAACAACTTGCTGGTTATGAGCCGTGTCACTAGCGTCTCTGTGTTCTTGCAGCAGGTCTTTGATTCGGTTAGTGATACCGACCATATCAACGGCTTGACCATTGGCCTCGACCGCTTGGCCTGCTACTTCTGGCTTGAACACGGATAAGAGGCGCAAGCCATTATGAAGCCTCAACAAGTTAGTTGACTGGAAGAGGTCGTTCATTGCTTTCGTGACTTTCTCCACCTCGGCCCTGGGCAAGTTGTCTGGAATCTTCCCAGTCCCAGGGTCACGCAGCGCCTTCATTATGTCGTCAAAAGCCTCATACTGATCCAGCGTGCGCTGCATGAGTTCCAGTTGCACGGGGGAGGCGAGGTATCGGTAGATCGCCACCTTCGGGATGTGCCTCTTAGTGATCGTCTGCATGACCAGCCCAATGTCCTTAACAAGGAACGGCTCCACAAACTCATCACGGAGCAACAAGACCCTCTCGTGTAAAGAGTTCTGCGGGCCCATTCGACTAGAGGCCATGTCAGAGTTGATCGGGTCATTGATTATGTTGCGGATCACGGCGTGGATACGAGCGTCGTCTATGCCTATAAGATCAGCCAGCCTTTGTTCCAGGACGACCAAGTGCGCAGCGTCAGAGGCTGTCGAGCCGGGGTCAGCAACCAGTTGCCTTTGAACCTCAATCGACGCTACTAGCGATGGCTCGTCGGAGGCTTTCCATTCCTCGATCCCGGCACGAACAGACGCAAAGAACGCATCGTAGTGCTTCCTGATCTTCGTGGCGTCATACATCCTTGCCACATACATGGCTGCCATGCGTCGGGTCTGGCTGGAATCCAGTTTCAGAAGGCCCATGGACCTGAGGAGTTTCCCGGTGTTCTCGATGAACGGATCATATATCTCTTTGACCGCCCGCTCGACACCGTCAACTGCCGCCTGTCTAGCAGTCGGGTCTTCAATCTTATTGATTATGTCGTATACCGACCGTTCGGCCCCCTCTAGCCCTGAACTCTCATGGAACTCGTCCGCCAAATCTAGGGCACGAGGGGTCACACCGTCGTCCTCATAAGAGCGCACAGCATAAGAGTGGGCGAGGGAGCGCAGGTCTATCTCTGATACGCCAGACGACGCCTCGATCTCCCTGGCGAGTTTGGCAAGTTCTCCCACTAGCCTCAGGTTCATCACTTCCATGTACTGCGACGCTGCGTCCATTCCAGGACGATTAACACCGTGACCTCTGGACCCTGCCTCTTGAGTGAGTGCTCCACCAGAAAACAACTGATACATTTGCCGCCCGTAGTCGGTGACCTCTTGGCCCATTCTCGTGTTGGGACTCCAGAGCAGCCAGCGACCCACGAGGCGGCCCCAGAAGGTGTTGCCTTCGGCTAGGCCGACCAGTCTGGCCACCTTACTGCTTACGGTATTGGTGTCCGCATCGAGCCGGAGCAGGGCCTCATGCATCCTTTTCGAGATCAAGACTTCAGCAGGACTCGCAATGGCAGCATCACTAGTGGCGACTTCGGTCGCACTCTCACTCGGGGCAACTTCTTCTGACTGCGCTAACTCAGTTGGGGCGTCATCGTCATCCGCCGCCCTCGCTGCATTTTCCTCATCCACAACCCTCGCCACTGCTGCGTCGGCAGCCGCCCTTGTATCGGCACCGGGCGCCACCTCCACAAAGTCGTACTCGGCCTCTTTACCAGCCTCCGGCGCGAAGCCCTCGTCCATCGCCTTTCCGTCACTCTTTCTTATCCAGCCTGTTGCACCCGCATTAAACACCTCATTGAGCGTATTACCTGCTTCGTGTCTCACTGCCGCCGCCGTATTACCTGCAACTTCTTGTCCGAGCAAACTGGCCAAAGCCCCACGATAAGTCTTGCCTATGGCATAGAAGCCTCCTCCGAGAACGGCTCCGAACACGCCGCCTCCGACGATGCTCATCCAGGTTTCCTCCATGGTGCGGAGCGGTTGAGCCTTCTGAAGCACCATCTCGGAAACAGCCCCCGCTATCGCCCCCTCCAGGCCAGTGGCGAAAGCCGCTTGCTTGACCGTGGTCTTTGATAGAGCAACTCTCTGAAGCAGGTTTTGAGCGAGGCCGTGTGTCATATCGTCGCCAATGTGCGCCGCCGAGACGATTGCCGGGTGAGTTCTATGAGCGGCGATAAGAGCCGCCTTCTCAACCTCCGTTACCGCACGGCCCCCAGTTCCGGCAGCCACCTTGAAAGCACCCGCCCTCGAACCAGTCATGCCCAACCGGAAGGCGCGAGAGAGTGGCACCCAGTTCTCGGGGCTGGTCATTCCCACTGGGAGGTAGTACATGAGGCTCTCGAAGAAACCCAGGTTGTGGAGTATTTTCCTGTCCGCAAGATCCCGAGAGGCCCGCTTCGCCACCATCGAAAACTCGGCATAAGATTTCGCACTCGCCATTCTCGGGTACTTATCCACCATGCCCTGCAAGTGGCTCGTTTGGATCCACAACTGGTTCTTCTTTTGGGTCCAGTTGGGATCCGGCGCATAGACTTGGTAGTCCTGCGCAATCCTGCCTAGATTGTGGAGGATGTTCATGTCACGAAATGCAGCCGCGTAGGTCTCGCCAATCGTAGCCTTAGGGTTCCAGGCCGGGATAGGGTCGAAGCCTATATGTTTGCGAACTCGCCGCCGTGATTGATCCTGCTGGCTACTGACTACCATAAAGCCCCAGCGCCTCCACCATGACTCTCGTGCCTACATCCCCGGTCTTGCCAACCAACTCTTTGCTGAAGACCCGAGTCCATGCCCTCTCATACAACTTCTCATAGTCTGGATGCTCAGTCGTAAACTCGTAGAGGGACGAGTGCGAAGCCCAGCGCCGTCGATACTCCTTATCTTTCACGGTAGCGATTTGGTGAGCCTTCTCCGCTGCCTGCTGCACCCTCAAATGCAATGCCTCGTCACCACGAACTCCAGGAGGCAAACCCACCTCCTTGTTGACGCTAGCATACAGGGCTGCCAGCCCCTCAGAGATGGGCCATGGCTCTTCGGGGATGGGCTTATGCTGCTGGTCCAAGCGCTCCCACGGAGTTCTTCCAGAGTTCGGGCGAATCTGATGGGGTCCGGGCTTATAGTTTATGATCTCGGACTGATACTCTGGAAGTGTGTCGGGCATCAGGGCGGGGTCTGAGAAGGCCAGTTTCCCTAGCAGGCGAATAACCGCCCGGCGGTTATGCTCAGGCTCCGGGTGGACGCCCAGGCCCATCAGGCCAGCGTATTCCCCGTCCTTGCTGAGTTGTTTTTGCATCATGTGCATCATGTGATGGTTTGTGGTCTTGTAGTCTTTGAGGTTGATAAATATCGGGTCATTATTATGCGGCCAATCGGATCTACCCGTGCCCTCCTCGCCAGTCCTAACCACACGAAACACCCCATAAAGCGGATCCTTGGGATCTGATCCTCCTGCGGGCGCCAGGGAGATCGTCAACTCATTAGCGTCTTCGTCGGTCGTAAACTTGCTCCAGAACTCTCGTCGCGATGGCAAGGCAGCAATCAAGGATGCGTACTCCTCATTGTCGGGGACAGCGCCACTGCGAACCCTGGCACGCACCGCCTCCATTATCTCCATCTCAACCACCTCACCCAAGGAGAACTGAACTTGCTCGTCCTCCATATCCTTGGCACCATCGACCGGGGTGTCACGATAGTCTCCGTTTTGGTGAAAGGAGAGCCTGAGGGTCTCTTGCCCCAAGGACTCAACTCCGCCGAGACGAACTGCGGTCCCGCCAATAGTGCCCCATCTTGCTTCCTGAATCACTTTCGAGGTGATCTCGGAGGCCCTGTTCTTAAACCAGACAGGGCTAGGTCTTGCCTGATGACTTTTGAGGTAAGCCACAACATCCTGCTGGAGCCTCCCATAGATCGCTTGTCGATCTTCTAGCCGCAGAAACCTCGTTGCCCTCATGGAGTCTGCACGAACATCAGGCTCGCCCCTCCAAGACCCCCTGAATAGGTTGCCCGGATTCCACGATCCCACCACATTCTCCATCTTGGGTGCCCCGTTTGCTTGCAGCATATAGCCTTGAAAAAAGTCCAACTCTTGCCCAGTCAGAAGTGTCAGCAGTTCCTCCGCCCGCTCCCCTGTAACCCCGGCGTCCTCCCAGTCCCTGCGAAAATCAACCGCAGTCATATCACCGGAGTACAACTGGAATATTTCGGCGTAAGCCTTCTCATCCTGCTCTTCGTCGGCAATCATTTCACCCCCTCCCAGGCTTTGACCATGTCGCCCCATGCGTCCTTCTTGAACCTGCCGTCCTTCACGGCCTTATTGTATGCCTTGATCCTGTTTCCTATGGAAGTGCTCGACCAGAGGGGCCCGGTTATAATCTGACGGTTACGGTCAAAAACCCTAGTCTGCCCCGGAATAGTTGCCTCAGGCTTGGACCTTAGATCCTCATGTTTGTTCTCCTCTAGGCTGTTAATAACACTCAGCCAGATCAACCGCTCGGAAGAGTCATCCGCAGCCGCCAGAGTCCTTGCTTCGAGGTACTCGGCCAGCATGAATGGAAGACCATCGGAGCCAGTAAGTTCCTGCATATCTATAAGTTTAGCGCCAAGGTCTTTACCTTGCTGGATGTAACCCCGATCAGTCAGCCTTCGCCCGCCCCCCTCGACCGCCTTGGAAGTCTTATTGCTCTGCCGCAACTCCATGCCCAACCTTGTCGAGAAGGCAGCGAAGTCATTCACAAGCGCCACGGCCTCTGGGCCGCCCGTAACCGACGCCATGCGCAACGAACCTCTTAGGGTTTGATTTTGCTTTGCATCAAGAGGAGCGCCGTTAAGAAACCCGATCTGAATCCCCCTGGCGTCTACGCTACGGGCCACCGCCGCAGTCGCTAGGAGCGTCCTCTCCTTAAGGTCTTCCCGCTCATCGTCCGTATACCAAGACTGCACCCTTGGGTTCTTCTCTAGCAAGCGGTGGTATTCCTGAAGAGCATCAATATAGGGGCCAGGATCAGGGGCGTCGAACGCGAGCGGCGCAGTGAGGGACTCTCCGCCCGACTGGGCAAGCGCTTGTTGTCTAGCAAACTCTTCGCCGCCCATCTCGGCGGCCATCACCCTGGCGTCTTCAAGAGACCTTTCGATTATGCCGTCCTTTGAGTTGAGGATGGTGACAAGAAGATCGCTCGCACGGTCCATGGTCGCCGCCACCGTCTCTGGATCGACTCCCATGTCTAACAGACTCTTACGAAGTCCGCCCTCTTCTGCCGTTGCCTTGATAGCAGACACCGCTCCTTGCAAGTTCTTCGACCCAGCCTCCACCCAAGCCAGCACCGAATCAGTGGTGGCACCATCAACCTTCTTCATGTATTCCGTCGAAGAGATCGTGCTATCCTCGTCCATATACGAACGAGCCAGCGCTACCTTATACCCGTATGGACTGAGCAGGGCCTCGAACTCATCCGCACTGAAGTTTGTTCTTCCTACCTGGAAAATCTTATCCCGTACTTCGGCGGCGCCCTCGTCCAACTCAGTCATGAGTAGTTTACGCACCTGGGCAGCGGCCTCAGCCCCTGCTGAAACACCCACCACCTGCTTAGTCAACTTCAAGGCGCTTCTTATCTGACTAGACAGTTCTGGGAGTGCAAGGCGGTCATTGATCGGGGCAATCGCCGCACTCACTAGGTCGGCATGGAGTTGTGCGGGATCACCGTGCTCACCAAACCCGTCATAGGCCTTGACGCGCCACTCCAAAGCCTCAATCCCCATACGCTGCTGCTCGACCTTGAACCAATCCTCGTCCGCCTCGTCCTGCTGGCGCTGGAGGTTCTTGCCAGCCTTCTGCACCCCCTTGAACAGGGCGCCCAGACCAGCGCCAATGCCGGGCCGTTGTGCCGCCTCATACACAGCCCGTGGGTCCGCCTGCTCCGCTGCCCACAACTGAGTGCGATAGCGGGGCGTGGCTGTTGAACCTTCTCTTGTTGGGCGGCGCATCTTCGCCATCTCTTATGTCCAACCGAAGTAGTCAGAGGTGGGGCCGTAGTTTAGCCCGGAAGTGCCATCTTGCCCAGCCCCCCAGGCGCTTGCTATCTGCCCGCCAGCAGAGAGCACGGAGTTTGTGAAGTTCGCAGAGTTCGCGTTGTACCGCCCCTGGAGTGTGTTGCCTGCCTGCTGCGTCATGTTGAATGAACCCTGCATAGCCCTCGCAATATCCAGCGCCCCCATCCTGCCGCTGCCCTCTGCCGTGGCGCCTCCCACCGTCCGGCCAAGGGCCCACGCTAGGCTTTGACCCCCCATGAGCGCGTCCCCTAGCCCTTGAGAAATCTGGGCCACATCGCCCTGCCTCTGAGCCTTGATCCGGGCAAGTTCGGCCCGGTGGGCAGCACGAGCGGCATTATCTCCGTGCTTCTTGGCCTGATAGCCCGAGACCGCAGAACCGATTGCCATGGCGGCGCTAAAAAGACCCATTATCCACCCCCGCCCATATTCAGCATTGCTATCCCGCCCTCTTTCCGTATTCCCCGGTCCTCAAAGCCCAACCATGAAAGCCACCGCTGGGTCTTTATGTCGTCCTCCGGCACATGAACTACAAGATCCTCACGAAGATCTTGAAGGATGCCAGAAAGGACGGCGGCGGCACCTTCGAGATGCTCATCTGCCGCCACATCGACAAGTCTCATAGCAAACCTGCAATACTCTACAAGATGATCCTCAACCAATCCTATACTGGGAGCACTCCACAGTTCAATACCGTCATCAACTGCGACAACCCCTATACACGCTTCCACCACTCCATTTCTGATACGAGTAATGGCATATCCCTCTTGTGCAAACTCCTCGCATTCATGAGATCTATCTGCGCTAGGAATGAGCCTTCCTTTGAGCAACCATAGGTCACCAGTCTCGTACTCTCGATGGCGCAGTTCCACCACCGTCTTAGTCTCCATAACTCACCTCCATGTTCACAGCGCACACCTCGATCTGGTAGGGCGCTGTCTGGGTCACGGTTATGGAGGGCTGATTGCCGTAATCTCCGATAACAGGCACGCTCACCCACCCACCAAATGTGGGGACCGCTGCACTAGCAGGCACCCCAGGAACGGCGTCCATGGCATAGCCCTCAACAATCAACCCACGAGCGTTCTGCACATACACCAGTATTCGGCTGATGTTGCGGCGGTGCCCGTGGGTGGTCCCCCTCCCCACATCGGTCTCCTGGATACACGGCTCAATCTTATAAGAGACCGCCCTCCCCACAGTCAGCGAGGTGGGCATGGCGACCATTCCCAGGTTGCTCACATCCACACTGCCACCACCATAGGACAAGGTGACATCCCCGTAATACACCCCGTCAGCGACCACCTGGACCGTCTGCCCGGTCAAGGTGACAATGGTCAAGTGGTCTGGAGCACCACCAACATCAGTGAGCACATCAGTTAGGGCGGTTCCGGTGTAGGTGTTCTCCTGATCCATCGTGTATATCTCGCCAAAGGACTCGATGCTTCGGTATGTCTTGTCTGACTGCCCCCCTACTGCCCCCCCGCCGAACTTCCTCTGGATAACAGCCCAGACATTGTCATGCGATGTGCCTTCTGTTTGGGTGGGACGGGAAGAGATCCAGTCCACCGCATCCGGTGCACCCGTCTCCACTCGGCTCCACCCCATTACTTCCGTGCTAGGCTTCCAGTTCAGCACCCGTAGTTTTCCTGACTTGGTTCTTACCCAGACCAGAATGTCCGGCGAGGTGGTGACGACCAACTGCGCAATCGACTCGTTAATAAACAGGTGGTCAGCCAAGTCAGTGACATCGGCAACATCGTAGGTGTCCTGCATATCGCTGTAGGTGGCCATATAAAGGCTTCTGCCATCACGGGCAACATATAGAGTGGCGGCTCCCAGTCGAGCAGGCATGACCCGGCTGCTTCCATAAGAGGATGTCTTGATAAGAGCCGCCGTGGTTGGGGAGATTGGTGCGCCATTCACCCTGTACTCTGCTCGATCACAGCCGACGAGGAGATCCCTGTTGGAGTCAACCCATTGAATCGGGCCTCCGTCACGGGCTATGAGGCCAAACCCATCGACGACATCCCCGTTTCTTTGGGAGAAATCCAGCGGCGCGCCCACCCGGCTCACCACGAGGTTCTCGGAATAGAGTCCAAGGCCAGCGGTGGGGCCAATAAAGCCCCCCAGCACTGCCCGGCCCTGGTGGGTGGCGCCCACGGAGGGGAACCCCACTCCCTCGCTCATGCCGAACCCGATATTGAAGGTGGGGCCAATGTAGCCACTTCCGTCAATATTGACGACTTCGTATCCTCGCCACCCCTCCTGAGACTCCGTGCCCGTCACTGCGACAATCCCGTCCGCGATGAACACGGTGCCCCCTCGGGTGGCCGCGCCATCGGCGCCGTCAAAATGAGTCTCGTGGCCAGTGGGGAGCCACGCCTGCTTTGTAGACCAAATCGGTCCATCCGAAGAAAGCGTGGACCGCATATAGTAGTCCCTCTTCACCCCCTTTCTCGTCCCCATTACTTTGTGACTGACCTCGTCGCCGACGACGCCGCCTCTTATCACTCTGACCGTGACACTGTTTCCAGAACCAATGGCAATGACCATTGCAAACAGATTCCCGGTCTGGCCAACCAAGAGGCTGCCGATCAAGGCCGTGGTGGGAGTGGTGGGCCAAGTTACTACCTGCGTGGTATTGGTGTAAGGAGGAAGGGTGGCCCAAGTGATGGCCAAGAGCCCAGAGGTTACAAATGGCCCGCACCAGTCCAGTGAGTTGTTTCCGGGCTTATTAGCAGGCCCGTTTGAGTCTACATGGCTATAGTCAACCATGGTAGGCGACAGGTACTTGGTAACCTTCACCCACTCGGAATAAGAACTCCCAGGCTTGGTTCCGCCCACCCGCCAATAAGAACCCAAGTCCTCTGGCACAAACAAGTCGGAGGTGGCAGTGATCTCGGAATCGCCAGTGTTCACTAACAGGGCAATGGTGTTGCCCTCTACATGAACCCGTGGGGAGGTGTCTATGAATGGCGCTACCTCATACTTCCAGGTCTCAGCCGTTCCTATCACCGTCCGCTCCAGCACCAGAGGAGGGTGCGCCGGGTGGAGCAGGAACAACTTATTCTCCATCTGGAAATACTGAATGTCTTGCAGTTCGGATTCCTGCGGCGGGGGGCCGTCAGCCTTCAACTTGTAGAAGGTATTGTACTTCGTGTTGTCTGCTGGAGAGACCGCCGGGATGGGGCCGTGCGCTTGGTCGTCAGCGAACCCGATGTAGGAGTAGCCCTCCAACACCTTCAGAGTGGCCAGGGTGTCAGTCTCGGCCACCTTGGTAAGAACCACCATGTACTTGCCGCCCGTTGTGGTCTCGTAGGGAATGGCTATTGCCTCGCCACCGAGGAGGTCCGAGTCCAGGACGCCCGGCTGGTAGTCGGAGAACTTGACGAAACGGCTGCCGTAGCGCTTCTGGGCCGCGCCATAGGCTGTTATGAACGCATTGAGCATCGTCTTGGCGCCGCTTTGCACCTGGGGGAGGCTCGCCCTTGGGAAGGCGCGAGGACTCATTTCCCCAGAACTAAAACTCTCCTGGACCTGCCATGCCATTAGTACCTGCTATCGAGTATTGGTGTGGTCTGGAATATCTGCGGGGTGCCCTCTTGTCCGTCCACCCCCTTGGCGTCCATGAGCGCCTTGTCTGCTCTCTCCTGAAGGAGCGCAATATCCTGTTGAGACTTGCCGAAGTTGGGGGCGGCATGGGCCGCCAGCGCCACTCCCATTGCCCATTTCGTCATCGGTGATAACAGGTCAATGTTGGCGTTACCCACATCAAACATATATTCCAACATGACAGTCCCCTCGTCAGTAAGAAGACAGCGCTTGAGGAGGCCATCGGCGTTCTCCACCACCTCGATCTCAAAGAGATCGTGACCGCCCGACCGACCGCTGGAGCCGTAGTTATGAGAGTCGGGCTGGAGTTCCTTGCCGTTGATCCTGAAGGCCCGCACATAGTCGTCCGGCAGTGAATAGGCGTGGCTCCACCTGTCGCCTGCGGGGGAGGAGACAAACTCCACCAGTTTCTTGGTCCTCTTGGCGCCGTTCCAGGCGTGATCCGCTAAGAACATCACACGGAAACCACCGTCCCACACAGCATTCAACAGGTTGGCCTGCGGGCTGCCTTCGCCCGTGGTCTGGACCACCGTAACGCCTAGCACGGTCAATGCCGTGTTCCATACCTCTTCTACGCTCACGAGTTCTCCGTCCGATAACAACTCCGGTGCCACGCTGCCAGCCCCATCAATAAGAGCCAACTCATCCAACAACAACCAGTTCAACTGGGCGGGGGCGCTACCCTTGCCATCTATCATAGCCTCGGCGTCCCAAGTAGATCCAGAGCCATCCCCGGATGACCCCCCGGATGACCCCCCACTCATGGGCACCACAACATCCACGATAACCATCGGACCAGCACCGTCAGCGCCTGCGTCCCCGGCACCACCCGCATCTATCACTAAGTCATGCCCAACCACTATGACCGTGCCGCCTGTTATGTGAGCAAGAACCTCCTGCGTGATCTGGCCGTAGGCAGTGGCCCCCGTCACCGCAGCGACAACGCCCTCCCCGTGCAGTTCCGTACCCGTGGCACCAACAAGAGCCACCTCTAGCGCCATGCTCGGTTGCACCGTTGGCGGAGCCACACCGATGGCTGAGTGCGCCACAACGCTCTCGGTATGCGTGACGGCTCCGCCCGTGGTCTTGGTGGCCACCGTGGCGTCACTTGCCGTTGCGCTATCAGAGGCGGTTGCGCTCTTGGTGGCTACCGGGCGTTCCGCTACCGCTGCGTCGGAGGCTGTGGAGGAATCGGCGGCTGTTGCGCTCTTGGTTGCGGCAGGCCGCTCAGTTGCCACCGCGTCCGAGGCAGTGGCTGAGTCCGAAGCCGTTGCCGCCTTCGTGGCGGCTAGCCGCTCCGCCAGGGCTGCGTCACTTGCGGTGGCGCTGTCGCTGGCTGTTGCATCGGTGCCGCCTGCTGTGCGCTCCGCTACTACTGCGTCGGAGGCTGTGGCTGAGTCTGAAGC
>Ga0302120_10000111_pt1 | contig 31625 bp, 23 predicted proteins | sample AG5_Bottom_MG_FD_203118 | JGI IMG/M metagenome (GOLD analysis project Ga0302120, IMG submission 203118) | Marine microbial communities from Western Arctic Ocean, Canada - AG5_Bottom | ecosystem: Environmental > Aquatic > Marine > Oceanic | place: Canada: Western Arctic Ocean | collected 2017-10-01 | reverse complement strand
CAATGGTTCTCCGGGAAATGTTCCGACTTCTGTGATACCATCAATTGCATTATGTTTCATTAACTTCCATTCAGATTGGAAGGTAAAATAGAACATATCTGCGCCATTTGAGCCAAGTAAACGAACATCTTGGAATCCGAGTTGAACCGGGAGTGCACAACCATCATTTCCAACTGAAGTCCCAACAGGAGTGTTTGGACAATCGTCATTTGCATCAGCAATCCCATCGCCGTCAGTATCAGGTAATTCACAGCCAGTTGAATCAACAGACGTCCCCGCAGGGGTATCTGGGCAGAGATCCTCATCATTCATGACTCCATCAGCATCATCATCCAATTGATTGTCTGCACAACCATTTGCGTCGACTGTAACTCCAGCGTCAGTACTTGAACAGAGATCATCAGCATCAACAACCCCATCGCCATCAGCATCCTCAATCACTTCGCAACCAGTTGCGTCAACAGTTGTTCCTGAAGGGGTATTTGGACAGATATCATCAGCATCGACAATACCATCGCCATCATCATCCAATTGATTGTCTGCACAACCATTTGCGTCGACTGTAACTCCAGCGTCAGTACTTGAACAGAGATCATCAGCATCAACAACCCCATCGCCATCTGCGTCAACAATCACTTCGCAGCCCGTAGCATCAATTGTAGCACCAGCAGGTGTGTTTGGACATTGGTCATCAGCGTCAGCCACACCGTCGCCATCAGCATCGAAAGGACTTGGGTTGTTTGATTCAACAAGCTGACTACCCCACCAATATTCGCTGAAAACAGGTGCCGTGCACCATGATGGAGCGTTAGCAGATTCCTGTGCATAGGCATTCATTCTATCCAAATCCCAGTCAATATATTGCTGGTCTGCCATTAGATCTAGAATACTCTCATTCCAATCGTAGGTAGTTTGGTTCATTGCTTCCTCACCAATTACAATTGGGCCTGGAAGTGTCAAGCGTTCACTTTCTATGTAGATTCCACAATGGCCCGGGTGTCCAGTATCAGATGAGCCATATGCATCAAACCACATCACTCCGGCGGAAACTTTGATTGAAATACACTGCTCATGGGCTTCACCTTTGAAGAAACAAACTTCCTCGTCTTGAAGATCATACACATGATTTTCGTTTGGATGTGAAGCATTTTCATAAGCGAACCAGTCAAAACAAACATTTTCAGTAGAATCCCAGTGAATTGGAAAACCAGCACCTGCTTGTATTAATGCGTTACAAGCAGCCTCAGTGATGACCATGACCCGTTCTAGAGTCGTTCCATTAAATCGAAATCCATTGACTGAGGTATTGTCCATGAACCCAATATAACCAGTTGGATTTGGATTATTTGGATCTTCCTCAATGTCTACTATATCTTCCTCAATGTCTACTATATCTTCACCTAGGCAACCAGATAAACTAGCACAAATCATAATCAGTGTAAGGGTCAAAGCATTCTTCCGCATGAATACTAGGTGGGAAATTAAACTGTTAATACCTGTCGCCGTCGAAATCCCCCTTACTTTATACAGCACGAAGCAAGGGGTACCCTCTGGTTATAGCGGGTAACCGCTCACCTGCTCGTCATTGAAGCAATAACGGATCGTTTGGAATTCAGATTTGAGAGCGGCGACGTCGCGCTTGACAGCGGCGGGGTCCTCACCCTTGAGGAGGACACGCGCGTAGAGCGCGGCGACCTCTTCCATCTGGGTCGTATCCATGCCGACACGTGTCAATTCCTGCACCCCGAGGCGCAGGCCGGATGGCGTCATCGCCTTGGTGTCGCCGGGAAGCATGTTCATGTTGGTGACAATGCCAGCATGTTCCAATTTCAATGCGGCTTGAGCGCCCGCGCCGGAGTCCAACTCGCCGTGGCGGGTGAGGATCTGATGGGTGGCTGTGTAGCCGCGGCCCTCGGCGAGGACATCGAAGCCTTCTGCGGCCATTGCCGCGCCGAAGGCTTTGGCATTGGTCACGATGTCTTTGGCATAGGCCGCGCCGTATTCTGCGAACTCCGCCAGCGCGATGACCTTGCCCGCGACGTGGTGCAGATGGTAGGAGGAGCAGACGCCGGGGAAGATGGCGCTGTTGAGGCGACGCTGGAATTTCGGGTCGTCCGAATCGGAGAGAACGAAGCCACCCTGCGGGCCGGGGAATGTCTTGTGACTGGACCCGGTCATCACGTCCGCGCCTTCCTTCAGCGGGTCCTGGAATTGCCCACCGGCGATGAGACCTAGCACGTGAGCGCCGTCATACATCACCGAGGCACCCACCTCGTGGGCGGCGTCGGCCATCTCGCGCAGCGGCGTGGGGAATAGGAAAACGGACTGGCCGACCAGCGCAATGGCCGGTTCGACCTCGCGGATCAACGCACACGCCGCATCGACATCGGGCTCCATTCGGTCCTCATCCCAAGGATAGGTTGTCAGGTCGAGCCCGCGCAGTCCGACCGCACCCATGCGGGCGTGCGAGATGTGGCCGCCGTCCGCAGTCGAGATCGCCGTGATCTTGTCGCCGGGCTTGGCCAGCGCCTTCAGCGCGCCGATGTTTGACACCGTGCCCGAGGTGGATTGGATGTTGGCAAAATTACAGTTGTACACCTTCTGTGCAAGCTTGATGCCGAGTGATTCGATCTCATCGAAACCATCGCACCCCTGGTAGTAACGTCGGCCCGGCATGCCCTCAGCATAGCGTCCATGCAGGTCCGAGGTGATGACCTTCTGCACCATCGGACTGACGATGTTCTCCGACGCGATCATCCCCAAACCATCGCGATACAGCGCACCGCTCGATGCGGTCGCATCGAGCACAGCCTGTGCGAATCCAACGTTCTCGCTCGAGCCTGTCCAATCGCCACCCATGACCCAAGTCCGCCCCAATCCGCCCTTAGTATTCACCACACCAACAACAGGCGCCGTGTGCAGATTTGAACCGGCGACCTGAGCACACGCATCAAAAAAACATCAATGTGCGAAGGTGCAGAGACAAATCCTGCACCGGCAACCAAGCGGTAAAAAGCGCCGTGTGCAGGATTTGAACCTGCGACCTGTGGATTAACAGTCCACCGCTCCACCAACTAAGCTAACACGGCCAGCGAGCCGGCGACTCTGACTCCATTCATGAATCAATCGGGTGCTGAGGCAGCCTCATCATCCCGTGGTTTGAGGATGGCGAGGAACGCGACACCTGCCCAGACAGCGGAGAGGACGGCGAACGGCCACTCGCCGGTGTCGTAGGCGCGGATGCCGAGAAGGATCTGGCCGAGGGCCATTCCAGCGAGATATGCGATGGACCGACTGGAAACCTTTGCCTGGGTCTCCAAGGCGAAGGCGCTGACCACAATGACCATTCCAATGATGGCTCCAATCATCGTCAATTCCAAGTCTCCACCCCACCCGTAGATTGGAATGGCGTCAACGTCTATTTCAAGCAATTGTTGTACCAACCAATTCCCCCACGCATTTCATATCATGGACAGGGATAGCCCAGATGCATGTCGAGTGATTACCACGTCTCTACCCGCCGGCCTACCACCTTCCTGATGACAACGATATTGCTGTTGTCAACCCTCGTCGCAGCGGTGCCAACAGCCTCCGCGTTGACGGGAAATGAAGCGATTTCTGGATCCAGCATCAACGCCACCGGCGCGACGGTGATCGGTATGAATCTGGATTCGAATGAAGTCTACCAGTGGTACACATTCGTCTACTATCCGAGCGGTTCTCTGCTCAGCAGCGACAGCGGCATCTGGAATTCACCGAACAGCAGCAATCAGACGGCGATTGCAGCCTGGTCACAGGGTAATCAGGCGGGGAATTATGCGGTCAGCTTCCACCTCTATGAATATTGGAACAACACACTGCTCGACACATGGAATGTTTCCTACTACTCTGCGGGTGTGTCCAACCTCTCTCAGGACAGCTACGAGCCAAATGATTCCCGATCGGCCTCGACCTCTGTCGCTCTGAATGCGACCACCGCGGCCAATATGCACTCGACCAGCGATGATGATTGGTTTACGACCAATGTGAATGCGGGGACGATGAACCATGTGAATCTGAGCTTTGCCCACAGCGATGTAGATGCACAGTTGAACGTGTATTACGTGAACAACATCGGCAATCAGGTGATGATCGATTATAGTCACTCATCCTCGGATGATGAGCAGGTTGTGTTCAATACCACATCCGCCATGACCCTGTACTTCTGGGTCTTCACCTCTGGTGGCACGGGCCATTACAATCTCACATCCCACTCGATGACCACCCCGGCCCCGCCGACCGTCATCGGGGATGCAAATGAGCCGAACGATAATTCGACGACCGCAACCTCGGTCAGCTCACCGGCAAATCAGAGTTCGCTGTCGATTCACACGACGACGGACAACGATTGGTTCGCGATTCCGGCGGTTGCAGGCACCACCTATGGCGCGACGATCACCTTCGTCAACAGCAATGGTGATTTGGACATGGATTTCTATGACCAGACCCTCAGTCAGGTGGACTGGTCTGCTGGAACGGGAAACACCGAGACTGTCTCCTACACGCCAACCACCAACCAGACGCTTTACGTGCAGGTTTTCGGATGGAGTGGGGACACCAACAATTACTCGATTCAATTCACAGGGGGTAGCGGTGGCGGCAGCACGGGAACGGGCACGGAATACGTCAACATCACGAGCATGGGCCCGACCCACGGCGCATGGTTGTGGTCAAATCTCTCGAGCACTGCGACCTACGAATTCGACTGGTACTGGACCTTCTGGAACGGCACGGGCCACACGACGGCCCAGACGAACACGGTCACGGTGAGCACGACCTCCGGCACGAACAATGTCAGCCATTCCGCGCCGACCGTCGGCGGCACCTGGTGCTTCTTCTCACTGCTTTGGGAGTTGGTCGGCACGACGTGGACCTATGTGACCGAAGATGGCCAATGCATGTATCATCAGGTCCTCGACATCGACACGACATCGGATACGTCGGGTTGGATCACGACCGAGAATTTGAGTGCGGGCACCTACAGCGTGGATTGGTACATCACGGATGCCAACATCACGACTGCTTGGGATCAGGGCAACTTCTCGATTTCGACGAGTGGTGGCTCGGGCGTGCTGACCAACGACACGATCAATTTCAACAATACCGGGGCCGGTATCGATCACTGCCTCTTGGTGGATCTCTGGGACAGCAGCAACAATCTGATCGACAGCATCTCCGGCTGCTGGACGACAGCGATTCTACCACCCGCAACGGGCAACCTCACGGCGGTTTCACTGAGCGATACGGCTGGAACCTACGTGGCAAGCAATGTCGCCGCGGGTACAAATTACATGATCGATGCGACCTATTCCTTCTGGAATGGGAGTGCACACACCACGCTCGGCACGGTGCAGGACAACTTCACCGCGGGCACGAGCGATCATTGGTACAATGTCACCATGGTGACCTACGAACTGGGCGGCACCTACTGCCTGCTCGGGGATCTCTACGACATGGATCACTCATCCGCTGGCACATTGCTCGACAGCGATATCGATTGCTGGGACCGACTCTTCATCGATACCGCCGTCACCTCTGACACCGGCGGTTCGATTCAACTGACGAACCTGACGCTGTGGGACACTTACGATGTCGATTGGTATCTCTTGGAGGGAGCCAATGGAACAACGTTGGATTCGGGGGCTTGGCAGGGCATCTACACCCACAACCGGTCGTGGGTGGAGACATGGGCCATGCCGACATCGGCTTCGGAGAAGTGCTTCTATGTCGAGGTGCTCAACAGCACGAGTGGTGTCCTGATCGATTCGAGCACGGACTGCTTCACGCCGACCCTGCCCGACATCGAGGTGACGACACTGGTCGATGGCGGCGTGGCTTGGACCGCGGCCAATCTCACGAGCGGTTCTCTATATGGCACCCAAGTCCACTTCTTCGCCTACTCAAACAACACGACCCACTTCAACAGCGGCTGGTCCTCGTTCACCGCGGGCAGTGGCTCTCAGACCGGTTCGGAGAACTGGACGGTGCCCGGGCTCAGCGGCGTCTACTGCGTCGAGGTCACGATGACCTACAACAACGGGTCGAACAGCGATGTGGATACTTCCTGTGTCTCGATCATCCACGATGGGGATGGGGATGGGGTATGGGATCAGAACGATCTCTGCCCGAACACGCCGACAGGTTCCTCGGTCGATACGACGGGCTGTGCGCTTTCACAAATCGACACGGACGGAGATGGATATACCGATGATGTCGACGATTTCGTCAACGACTCTACCCAGTGGAACGATTTCGATGGCGACGGTTACGGAGACAACGCGAGCGGCAACAATGGCGATGCCTTCCCCAGCGATGCGACCCAATGGTCCGACATCGATGGCGACGGCTGCGGCGACAACCCGAACGGCACGAATCCCGATGCATTCCCCAACGATGCCACGCAGTGCACCGACACCGATGGCGATGGCTATGGTGACAACCCGAACGGGACGAATCCCGATGCATTCCCGACCGATCCGACCCAGTGGACGGATGTGGACGGCGATGGGTTCGGCGACAACCCGAACGGCAATTTCGCCGACGATTTCCCGAGTGATGCGACCCAATGGTCCGACAGTGATGGCGATGGTTATGGCGACAATCCGGCGGGCAACAATCCGGATATCTGGCCCACCGACCCGACCCAGTGGGTCGATGCGGATGGCGATGGTCATGGCGACAATCCGAACGGAAATGCGGGAGATCACTTCCCCGGCGATGCCAGTCAATGGTCCGATCAGGATGGCGATGGCTATGGCGACAATGCCTCGGGAACCAACCCCGATGCCTTCCCGCAGGATGCAACACAGTGGTCCGATTTGGACGGCGATGGCTGTGGCGATGAACCGAGCGGCAACAATGCCGACCAATTCCCCAATGACTCGACCCAGTGCGAGGACCGGGATGGCGACGGATTCGGTGACAATTCGAGCGGCAACAACCCCGATGCCTTCCCCAACGAGGGCACGCAGTGGGCGGACCGAGATGGTGATGGCTGGGGCGACAACCCGACCGGCACCAACCCTGATGCCTTCCCCGATGAATTCAGCCAGCAGCAGGATGCCGATGGCGATGGCTATGGCGACAATCCGAATGGGGTCGACCCCGATCTCTGCCCGGACAGCCCCGATGGGGCGATCGTCGACAGCGATGGTTGTGCGGCCTCTGAACTCGACGATGACAACGATGGCGTCACCAATGATCTCGACGCTTGCCCGGATACACCGGGCGGCGAGTCTGTAGATGCTGCAGGCTGTGGAGATTCACAGAAGGATGCCGACATGGATGGCGTGAGTGACGCGCTCGATGTCTGTCCCGGCTCGCCCCAGGGCGAGGTCGTCGATGGCTACGGTTGCGCCGCCAGTCAGCGCGATACCGATTCGGATGGCATCTCTGACGATCGTGATGAATGCCCGACGACCTCGCCCGGTGCGCAGGTCAACGGCGTCGGCTGCGCAGCGGAAGAACGCGATGCGGATGAGGACGGCATCTCTGATGCCGACGATGATTGTCCGAACACCTCCACCTTGGATACCGCTGACAGCCAAGGCTGCGGTGCGGCCCAGCGCGACACCGATGGCGACATGGTGATGGATGCGGATGACGAGTGCCCGATGACGCCCGGCGGCGCGACCGTCGATGCAGGTGGCTGCTCGAATACGCAGCGAGACACCGACGCGGACGGCATCGTCGATGCCTGGGATGACTGCGCCAATACGCCCGATGGACAGATGGCGGATCAGGATGGTTGTTCACCGAGCCAACTCGACTCGGATCACGACACGGTCACGGACGACCTCGATCAATGCGCGAACACGCTCCAATCCTGGGCGCCCGATGCGGATGGATGCGCGCCACAACAGAAGGACACGGACGATGATGGTGTCAACGACAACCTCGACGTTTGCCCGAATACGTCGACCTTCGACATCCCGGATGCGCTGGGTTGCAGCCTGTCTCAGATCGACTCTGACAACGATGGCCACAATGATGCGGTCGACCTCTTCCCCGACGATCCCGAAGAATGGGAGGATTCGGACTTGGATGGTGTGGGTGACAATGCGGATGATTACCCCAATGATGCCTCACGCCAAACCGCGGAGGAAGGCGGCGTCTCCGGCATGCTATGGGTGCTCATCGGGCTGATTCTCGCCATCATCGCCGGCGGCGGTGGCTGGTTCGTCATCCGACGCTCCGCCCAAGGAGAGAATGACGAGGAATCCCGACTCGCCGGCGGCATCGCCATGCAGCCGGCCGAGAATCTCTACGACATGGCGGGTGTGACCGAAGAAGCGCCACCCACCTACGGCGCGGCCGCAGAGCCGATGGCAGAACCGGTCCTAGCACCGGTCTCGCCAGCCGTCATCGTACCACCGCACGCAACGCCGAATGAGCATGGACAGATGGTGTGGGTGGATGAGGCCGGCAACAACTGGTGTCAGTACCCCGACGGTTCGACCATGCGCTTCGACAATGAGAGCGGTGGCTGGGTTCCCTACCCATGAGTTCAGGAACTCCCGACGTGCAGACCCCGCGCCTTGCAGACCCTTGAGATGGACCCGGGCGGCATGCTCCGCCTCTGGTTGATGCGGTATCGTACCGGGCGACAGCCCGCCATTCTCTGGCAACCCACGCGAACGCTCTGGGGGGTGTGGCCGACGGTGGCCATGATCGCAGATCTGGAGATCGGCGTGCGGCTGCGGCTGTTGCGATTCATTGCCTGTCTGGGGGAGTTGAGGGCTGGACGACGCGCACCTCTGAGCGTGCGGGCCTTCGCCGAAGCGGCCTGTGTCGGGGCGCCCCGGCGGGCGATCGAACTCTTGGATCACTGGATGGAAGGCGAGGCCTTGCCCGCGCGGTTGCACCAGCGATGCGACAGGATTCAGCGGCGATTGGCTCACCGCGTGCGAAGCGTGCTTCACAGTGCCCGAGAAGATGGTGGGATTCTGTGGTTGATCGACCTCCCTGTGACCCTTCTTCCCTTCGCCATCTCGCTGCACCGTAGGATGCTCGGTCCCCGGCCGCTGATCGTGCATTGTGGGGGCGGACGGTTGTGGCCGGGCCTGTCGACCTGGGCGATTGACCGGGATGGGACTGGTGAGGTGCTGCGTCGAAGTTCGGGCGGATTCTCTCCCTTTGAACGCGCCGCTGAACACCGAGAGGCATTTGAACCGACGGCAGGTGGCCCACCCTGATGGACGTCTGCATCATCCTCGGCTCCCGCTCCGACCTGCCCATCGCTGAGAAGGCGACAAGGGTCCTCGATGACTTCGGCGTGGACTACGAACTCCGCGTTGCCAGCGCCCATCGGGCACCCAAATATCTCGAGGGCATTGTCGATGCTGCACTCGAGTCGGATTGCAAGGTATTCATCGGCATGGCCGGGGTTGCCGCAGCCCTTCCCGGCGTCATCGCAGCGATGACCTGCAAGCCGGTCATCGGCGTCCCCGTGGGCGGCAAGGTGCCGCTCGACTCCCTCCTCTCCATCGTTCAGATGCCACCGGGCATGCCGGTGGCGACCGTCGGCGTCGACCGCGGCGACAATGCGGCAGTGCTCGCAGTCCAGATCCTCGCCGGGTCGAATGAAGCGCTCGCGAGCGACTTCATCAGCTTCCGCGAAGAGATGACGAACAAGGTCATCGCCGACGACGAGCTGACCCAGTCGGAGCGTGCCTGAGATGGACCCCCAGATCCTCATCGACGAGGGCATCGCCATCCTTGAGAAGAGCATCGACGACATCGCCATCATCGCCTGCAGCGGTGGCATCGACTCCTCGGTCGCCGCCGTCATGGCGAACAAAGCGGTCGGCGACAAATTGCACTGCGTCTATGTCGACACGGGATTCATGCGAAAGGACGAGACTGAAGACGTCAAACGAATCCTCCTTGAACTCGACTTGAATCTGACCGTCGTCGACGCCTCGGAACGATTCTTCAAGCACCTCGAAGGCGTTACCGAACCCGAGGCCAAGCGCAAGGTCATCGGCGAGCAATTCATCCGTGTCTTCGAAGAACAGCAGAAGATCGTCGGCGCCAAGTACCTCGTTCAGGGCACGATCGCACCGGATTGGATTGAATCCGGCGGCGGCGAGCGAGATGTCATCAAGAGCCATCACAACGTCGGTGGACTGCCGGACGATGTCGATCTGACCATCGTCGAACCACTCCGTGATTGCTACAAGGATGAGGTGCGCAAAATGGCCGAAGCACTCGGCATCCCGAGCAGCCAACGCCAACCCTTCCCCGGGCCGGGCCTCGCCGTTCGCGTACTCGGCGAACTGACCCGCGAGCGAACCGAGGCCTGCAGAGAGGCCTGTGCAATCGTCGAAGAGGAATTCGAAGCTGCAGCAGAAGCAGGTCTGATGGAATTGCCTTGGCAATATTTCGGCGCCCTGCTCAACGTCAACAGCGTCGGTGTCCACGGCGATGCGAGAGTCTACGGAGAAACCATCGTCGTGCGCGCGGTTCGCAGCATGGATGGCATGTCGGCCCGCGCCTCCGACATTCCTTACGAGGTGCTCGAGAAGATCAGCACCCGCATCACAAATTCACTCAAGGGACACGTCAACCGGGTGGTCTACGACATCACCCACAAGCCGCCTGGAACGATTGAATGGGAGTGATTCACTCCTCTTCCGATTCCCATGCGGGAATCATCGCTGACGGCCATTTCGCAACGACCGGCGAGACCGGCGGTGCGCCGAAGTGTTCGCGGATGGCGACCGGCGAGGGCACGTCTGCAAAGCGCGGGCCGAGTGAGGGGAACGGCACCTCGTCACCGATTGACGGACCAACAAATGGATCGAGCAATGCGCCAGATGGGTGGACCAGATGGATGGCGATGTAGTCCAGATTTCCCTCTCGGAGGCCGAATAGCACCATCTCCAGCGAGGTGTTGCCCATGAATCCAGCCGGGATCGAACGCCGGGCCAACGGCCGACGGGCCCAGCGATTTGATTCGGTCTCCCACCCCTCCGCAATCTCTGCCAGTCCCACATCGACATGGGCCACGGGTAGCAACCAGCGACCGGGCGGCCAGGCGAGCACCGTCGCGATTCGCACCATTTGGGAGAACCACAGTGGCACAGCGATGAGCAGGCCGAACGTTGCGATCAGGCCGATGGGATTCAGGTCGACGATGTAGATCAGCACACCGAGCAGAATGGTCTCGGTCCGCACCAGATTCCACACGAGCATCTTGACGGGGGAGCCCTCGACCTGGGCGACGGCCCGGGCCGCCGCCGTCAGCCAGAGCATCACGAATGCGCCCAAGGTCAAGCCGAGGCCGAGCCGAATCGGCGCGCCGATGCCGACATTCAGGGAATGGAGCAACAAGGGGATGAGACCCGCGGCGAGCAACAGAGCGGACCAGGCCGCAGGGAAGAGGAATCCAGTGAGCCCTGGCGACAATCGCTGCCGTCGCCATCCAGACCAGGCCTCGGGCGCATCGACCTCGTGGTCCAATCGGGCGGGTAGACTGCCCCCGAACCAGTATGAATCGCCGAGAAGGAAATCCTGCATCCCGATGCCCCCCCCTCAATCTCCACAGGGGTGTCGAAGCACCAGATTCCGTGCTGCCCATACCTCATCGACCCGCTTGACGGGCGTCTCGTGTGGTGCTGTTTTCACCACCTCGGGGTCCTCGGCGAGAATTTCGAGGAAATCGGCGGCGAAGGCATCGATCGCCTCCTTGGATTCGGTCTCGGTCGGCTCGAACATCAGGCATTCGGGCACAATCATCGGGAAGTACAGGGTCGGCGCCATGTAGCCGTAATCGAGCAAGCGCTTTGCCACATCCTTGCCGGTGACTCCAGTCGCCTCCTTGACCGGGCTCAGCGAGAGGGTGAACTCGTGTTTGACCACCGTCGCAGGGGCACCGTCCACGGGCATTGCATGGATGCGTTTGGCGACCTCTTCCGGGGGATTGAGGATGCGGTGGCGCAGGTAATTGGCATTGAGAACGGCGTGTTCACTCATCTTTTCCAAATCCCTGCCGTAACGCCGATAAAAGGCCCAAGCGCGGACCGTCGCCCCGGCATTTCCATGCCACTGCTGGACCTTTCCGATGGTCTTCGGGGGTTCTTCCCAGTGGTAGGTGGCCTCGCCATTCTCATCGACAGTCTTGCCGACCAGCGGGGTGGGCAGGTATGGAGCGAGATGGGCACGGACGCCGATGGGGCCCGCGCCGGGACCACCACCGCCATGCGGTTGGCTGAAGGTCTTGTGGAGATTGTAGTGCACCGCATCAAAACCCATCAGGCCGGGGTTGGTCTTGCCGAGAATGGCGTTGAAATTGGCGCCGTCATAATACATCTGGCCACCCGCGGAATGGACGATGTCTGCGGCCTCGGCAATCTCCGGCTCGAATAGGCCGAGGGTGCTCGGATTGGTGATCATCATCGCCGCGGTATCCTCGCCGACCACGGCCCTCAGAGCGTCGAGATCGACCCGACCCGAATCGAGCGAGGGGATCTCGATGATCTCATAGCCACACATCACAGCGCTGGCGGGATTGGTGCCGTGTGCACTGTCCGGCACGATGACCTTGTTGCGGTGGGATTGGCCGATTTCCTTGTGGAATTCCTGGATGCAGCGCATCGCTGTGAATTCACCCTGCGCGCCGGCGACCGGTTGCAGGGTGACGGTGTCCATGCCGGCGCAGTGGGCGAGCATCTCCTGCATCTCGTGGAAGATCGCCATCATGCCCTGCAGATGGCTGGCGGGCGCGAGCGGATGAACATCGTTCATGCCGGGCATCTGAACGATGCGCTCGTTGACCCTTGGATTGTGCTTCATCGTGCAGGAACCGAGTGGGTAGAAGCCGGAGTCGATGCCGTGACTCCGGGTCGATAACCAGGTGTAATGGCGGACGATTTCGGGCTCACTGGCGCGGGGCCAGCGCGGCAGGTCGGCCCGCTTGAGAACCGTTGGAATGTGGATGGGGGCATCCATCGGGGCCGGTTGGGCATAGCCTGCCCCCTCGGCACCGTTGAAGGCGAATAGGTCGCTCATGCGCTCACCTCCAGCCACTCAGTGATGCCCTCAGCGAGGTCTTCAATGTCCTCGATGGTGGTCTGGTCTGTGGCGCAGACGAGCAATTGGTTGGCCGTGCCATCCCACCATCGCCCGAGGTCGAATCCACCTGTGATGCCGCACTCTTTATCGAGGAAATTGAGAAGGGACTCGGCCGAGTTGGGGATTCGGATGGCGAATTCGTTGAAGTGGGCCCCATCTGGGTGAACGGCCTCGATGCCATCGATGGCGAGCAAGGCCGACTTCGTCGTCGCACATGCGGCGGCGTTCCGCTCGGCGAGTGTGCGCAAGCCCTCGGGGCCGAGCAACGCCATGTGCATCGCGCCCATCAGCGCGATCAAGGTCTCATTCGAGCAGATATTTGAGGTCGCCTTGTGCCGGCGGATGTGCTGTTCACGCGTGCTCAGAGTCAAGCAGTAGGCCGGATTTTCCTCGCTATCCCGGGTTTGGCCGACGATGCGACCCGGCATCTGGCGCAGGTAGGCCTTGCTGCAGGCGAAGAGGCCATAGATCGGCCCTCCACCTGTCGGTCCGATGCCGAACGGCTGCCCCTCACCCACGACGAGGTCTGCACCATAGGTGCCCGGCGCGGCGACCAATCCCAGCGAGACAGGTTGCACACCGACGATAAGGGCGGTATTTTCACCGATGATCCCCTTCAGCTCGGCAATCCCTTCATCGAGCAATCCGAAGGCATTGGGTTGTTCGACATAGACCGCAGAGGCACCGGCAGCCTTGCCCGCTTGCTCAAGGTTCAATCGACCGTCGTCGCCATGGCAGAGAAATTTGATTTCGATGCCCGCACCCTGACTGTAATTCTGAATGACGGAGAGTCTGTGGGGTGGAATCCACTCCGAGACATAGACCGTGGATTTCTGCGTCGCTTTGCGATCGTGCACCCGCACCGCGCAGGTGATCGCCTCGGCCGCGGCCGTGCTGGCGTCATACATCGAGACATTTGAGACCGGCAGACCAACCAGTTCGCTGACCATCGTCTGGAATTCCCACATCGCTTGCAACATGCCCTGGCTGACCTCAGGCTGGTAGGGTGTGTAGGCGGTCAGGAACTCGCCGCGTGTCGCCAGCATCGGCACCATCGCGGGGACGTAATTGTTGTACAGACCCGCACCGAGGAAGGAGGGGCGGCTGTCGACGGAGACATTCTCTCCGAGCAACATCTGCGCTTCGCGTAGGATTTCCTCTTCGGTTTGAGGCGCTGGCAAATCGAGCGGTGCGTCGCGGCGAACCTCGGCGGGGATGTCACTGAACAGGTCATCGATGGAGTCGAGCCCCATCTCGGCAAGCATCACGGCCTCTCGACCGAGGTTGGGGAGCTGGTCGACCATCGGAATGCGCCTCCGGGCGCCCATTGGGGGCGCCTATCCACACCCGCCTGATTCGCATCGGCCCTTCAAGGTTCTTGGGAAGGGGTTGGCATCATGCATGCTTGCCGCCGTCAACATCATACGGTGAAAGAGGAAACGGAATGTCGAGGTCAGTCACTTGAGGGTCGCCATCAGTGGGCAAGATGCCTTCGTCCAGCCATTGGTCGAAGCCGCATTGGGGGAGAACCTCGTGCAGATCACACAAGATGTGCTGGACGACCCACGCATGCTCGATGCACTCCTGACTTCCTGCGGTGCAGTGGTTCTGATGAATGCACATCCGCCCGCTGCCGCGGGCCGTGACGACCGCACCGCATTGCTTGCGATGCGCGACATGGCGATGCCCATCCTCTCAGCGGTCGAACGCCACGGAGGTCTGCATCTGATCCTGGTCGGTACATTGCGCGTCCATCCTCAGGCCACGCCCGATGACCCCTACTACTCCAGCCAAGCCACTCTCGCACCTCGAGACATCGCGGCCGAGGGACAATTGTGGGTCGAGGAACGCGCCCTCGAACATGCGACAGAGGGCCGCCCCGTCACCGTCCTGCGCTGTTCCAACGTACAGGGACTGCCGCTGGAATCCGATGAGGGCCACGGCATTATGCACCAATTCGCTCGCGAATCCATCTTCGGCTGGATCAGCGTGCCCGGTGACGGCACTCAGGTCAAGGATTTCGTCCACGTCTCAGACCTCATCGAGGTCGTCATGAACGTCCTCCAAAATCCGCCGCCCACCCGCGAAACCCTGTGCGTTGGCACGGGCCAAGGGCTGGTCATGCAAGAGGTGGCCACCGTCTATGAGGAGCGCACGGGATGTGAGGCTCAATTCGGCAACATCGACACCCACGAGGTGTGGGGCGTGGTCGATGCCCGGGAGATCGAGCAACGCTGTGGCTTCCGCCCTTCGATCACACCCGCCGAGATGATCGACGAGGCTTTCGAGATCGCTGGCGTCTGATCAGATTCGGATGAACGAGCCATCCGTCTGCATCTGGTAATTGCTGCCGTCGGGCGCATTGTAGACCGTCTCTCCCATCGCGCCGGTCGAGTAGCTGCCGCCTCCAGGCAGTTGGGTGTAGTCCTTGAGCACCTGTTGTGCGACGGGCGCACCCGGCATGTCGAAGCCCGGCGGGACGGCGGGAACGGCGTCCCAGTCAACTGATTCGGAACGCTTTCCACCGCGCCGCATCAGCATCGTCACCGCGAGGACGACGAGCACGAAAAGTGCCACAGTACCACCGATGATCAGCATCATGTTCTTTTCGAGCACTGCGCTCGTATCGCCGAGTTCGACCCGCTCATCGAGTGAGCAACCGATGAATTCGCCACTCGCCTCCACTGATTGACCCGATTTGGTGTCGGGACAGACATCGACATCGGTCATGATGCCGTCTCCGTCCTCGTCACGCTCACCGGCTGAACAACCGATGAATTCGCCTTCGGCGAGGACATCTTCACCGGCCGGAGTGGTCGGACATTGATCCAGATACAGGAGGATGGTATCCGCGTCGGTGTCATCATCGCCATACCAGCAACCGAAGTCGAGTGAGCCGAAAGCGGGGTTGTTCTCACGCACCGTCTCATTGGAGGTTGCACCACATTGGTCATTGCCGAACGGGATGATGAAATCGCCGCTCACGCCATCGCCATCGACATCGTATTCGCTGTCATCGCAACCATCCGGATTGACCGAATTTCGCACGGCCGCAGGTGTGTTGGGGCAATCGTCCTGATAGAGCAATTTTCCATCCGCATCGGCATCGGATTCTCCAGGCCAGCAGCCGATTCCATCGACGTCCGAACCGAATTCTGCCGAGAATGTCTCTCGGATCAACGGTGAGGGAGTGTTGGGGCATTCATCCAAGTCACTGGTGACGCCGTCATCATCCGAATCCTGCTGTGTAAACCAGCCACATCCGACGATGTCGATATCCTCGCCCAAGGGCGTGAAGGGGCATTCATCGGCGATGTCTGAGACCGAGTCTCCATCATCGTCCAAATCCTCGGTCGCATCGACGCAACCGTCGCGGTCGAAATCATTCTCCACAGTCGAGAACCAATCGGTCTCGCCGGCCGGACAGTGATCCACATCATCGGTGAAGCCGTCACCATCGTCATCGGCATCCTCGTCGAGGTCCCGGCAGCCATCGCCATCGATATCGGTGAAGGCATCCGAGGTCCAACCGGTCATGCCGAGCGGACAGGAATCATCCTCATCGAGCACCGAGTCACCATCGTCATCGTCATCCTCGACCAAATCCAGACATCCATCACCATCGTGGTCGGTGGTCGGGCCGCTGGTCCATTCCATCGCGCCTTCTGGACAATTGTCAGGGCCATCGGTGACGCCATCTGCATCGTCGTCGGAATCCTCGGTGGCATCGCGGCAACCATCGCCATCTCGGTCGTTGGTCTCATCCGAAATCCATCCCAAGTCTCCCCGACGACACAGGTCGAGGGTGAAGCCGTTGGAATCCTTGTCGAAGACGCCGTCATTGTCGTCGTCGGGGTCTTCGCCTGCGTCGGCGCAGCCATCCGAATCGTGGTCGGTGCTGGCCTCACTGGTCCAGTTGTGCCAGCCGCGGACGCAATCATCACCCGCACCGTCGTCGATGCCGTCATTGTCGTCATCGTCATCCTCTTCGGCATCGTGACAACCATCGCTGTCGTGATCGTTCGCATTCGTCGAGGACCATTGCTGTTTGAAGGTGGGGCCAGTGCAACCGTCCGCCACATCGGCGATACCATCCGCATCGTCATCGGTGTCTTCACTGGAATCCAGACAGCCGTCCTGGTCCATGTCGAGAGCGACGTCGGTATGGTCCCAATTCACCTCGGGCCCATCACAGTCATCACCAGGGTTGAGTTTGCCATCCCCATCCATGTCATCGTCACAGGCGTCGCCCGCAAGGTCACCATCGATGTCGGACTGATCAGCATTCGGAATCATCAGACAGTTGTCATCGGAATCACCGATGCCATCGCCATCCGTATCCCCCATGATCGCCCACAGGTGAATCCCTGTGTGGAAGGCGTAGCGATTGCCATTCGAGGCGGGGTCAGAGAAGTAATTCCCATCGGTCGTCGCCGAGGAGGTGCCGAGTGTGATGGAGCAGGTTTGTCCAACCGGGACATTGTTGGCGGCGGTGTCGAAACCGCCGCAGTTCGTGCCCATGGTGACGATGGTTCCGCTGGGGGTCACAGCGATGCCATGGCCCTCATCGTTCAGCGCGCTATCTCCGGATTCAGCGAAGGCCCAGACGCCATTTGTGTCGATGCCGGCAACGACGTGACCGAGATAATCGGAGGTCACCGTCGTGCTGCCAAAGGTTGCGGAACCACTCTGCCCGACGGCGGTGCCCGCCGCGTTCAGCGTGCCGATGCTGCCGGCGATCACAAGGTCACCCACACCTGTCATGTCGATGGCGCGCGAGGTCTGGTAGGTGCCCGCGGTCGAGCCCGTCGCCCAAGTCCAGAGGTTGTTGGCGCCGAGTTCGGCGACGAAGATGAAGCGGTCGGTCGCCCCACCGCTGCCGCTGCTGACCTGGTTCAGACCAAAGTTGGCCGTCCCGGTGATGTGGCCGGTGGAGTAGGTTTTCCCCGCATCGGCGACCATGTCGAAGATTTGGACAATGCCCCCAGTCGCACCGGCGGCGTTGACATCGACGAAGGAGCCGCTGGTGCCGAGTTTGACGATGAAGGAGTCATATTGACCGATCGCTTGCAATTGCTGGGTTCCGAAATCGGCCGTGCCTGTGAACCATCCACAGCCGTAGACATTCGTACCATCCGTGGCGATACATGCGCCGTAATCCTCCTCGGGTCCGCCATCTGTTTGGACCCAATCCCAGCGGTTTCCACCGGCGGGGTTTGCGCTGATGTCCATGCGGGCGAACCAAGCGTCGACCTTGCCGGCGCTGCTGACGCCGGTCGAGTGGAAGTTCGCCGACCCATTGAACGAGCCGGCGGTGAACACGTTGCCGCTGCTGTCGACGGCGACATCCTCGCAGGTGTCATCACTGGTCGCGCCGCCACCGACGGCGGTCCACACGAAGGCGCCGGAGGAATCCAACTTGGAGACAAAGAAATCCTGGCTGTCCTGCGTCGACCGGAATTGATCGCCGCCGAAGGTGACGTTGCCGCTGAACCAGCCGCAGACGTAGATGGAGTTCATGTGCGCAGCAACGCCGGTCATGCCGGCGAATCCGCCGCCGGCATAGACGCCGGTGTCCGTCAGCCACATCCAATTGCCATTCATCGAATCGGCCTTGCCAATGTAGGCCTGCTGAATGTAAGAACCCGTGAAACTCGAGGTGTGTGATCCAAAGGTGGCCTCACCGATCAGGGTGCCGATGGAGAGTACATCGCCAGAACCGTCAACCGCGATGGAATCCGGCCAGAGAATCGAACCCGTTCCACCGTTCACGGTGTCCGCAACAGCGGTCCATTCGGTCTGGGCAGCACGGCCGCCGGTCTCGCCAACCGTCGGTTGGGCCTCAAGGGATGCAGGGGTGAAATCCACGTTCGTCATCGGTTGGAGGACGAGGGTGAGAATGATGGCCAGCAGCAGGGCCTTGCCGGTCGGTCGAACGCGTTCACTCATACGACGCCCTTTAGGGCGTGTTATCTAACGCTTCCCCGCTCAGGAGTATTCGGCCCAATCGTCCATCTCGGGCGTTCTGTACCACAGGGCACCCTCATCGTCGCGCCACCATTCGCAGCCATTCTCGTCGGTCTCGTAATTTGGGTCGTCCGCGAAATCGTCTGGATCGTCGAGGCTCTCCGCAGCGACTTCGGTCGCGGGAGCGGGCATGTCGCCACGGCGTACAGCGGTCCGAACCGTCTTCTGAGTGGATTGCTTGTTGCGGATCACGAGGGCCGCCACCACACCGCCGCCGATGATCAGAATGAACACTGCGGCGATGATTGCAATGAGAGCCGCAGAACTTCCCTCCGGCTCGCCACCAGACAATTGCTGGCGGGAACAACCGCTCTCATCGGCGGAAGCGCCCGCCGAGGTGCCCGGACATCCATCCGCACCATTGTTGACGCCATCACCATCGGTATCCTGTTGGTCGAGCGTGCAACCGCCCTCGAAGATAATCTCGAATCGTGCGCTCTCAGGACATTGATCGGCATGGTTCGGGTAGCCATCCTCATCCTCGTCATCATCGCCCGTCCAGCAGCCGAACTGAGCATCGAATATGAATTCTGGATATTGATTCCGCAGCGCTTCATCGGAGGTGTCATCGCAGATGTCATTGGCGCCGACAACACCGTCGCCATCGGGGTCCTGTTGGGTGACATAGCCACAACCACGGCCATCGATCTGTTCACCAGCCGGCGTCCCGAGGCAGACGTCGATATCGTCGAGCACCCCATCATCATCGATGTCATCTGTGCAGCCGTCAAGATTTGAATCGTGATCGGCATGGGCAGCTGCGGTCGGGCAGTTGTCGAGTTCGTTGATCACGCCGTCTTCATCCTCATCGCCTTGGGCATAGGAACAACCGCCGTCGAATACAGCGACCCCTGCCGGGGTTCCCGGGCAAAGATCGGTGGCGTCGGTGAATCCGTCATTGTCGTCGTCGAAGTCCTCTTCCTCATCATGACAGCCATCACCATCGACATCGTCGATCGGATTCGATTCCCAGTCGTGTTTGCCGTCGGGGCAGGAATCGCCATCGTCGGGCACCCGGTCACCATCGTCATCGGTATCCTCAGAGACATCCCGGCAGCCATCGCCGTCGACGTCATTGTAGGGAGCGGAGGTCCAGCCAATATCACCAACCGGACAGTCATCCTCGGTGTCGAGCAGGCCGTCGCCGTCATCGTCGAGGTCCTCATCGAAATCCTCGCAGCCATCGCCATCGCGATCGGTTTCGGTCTGTGAATTCCAGTTGAGTTTTCCATTCAAACAATCGTCGACGAAATCTTGGACGCCATCGCCATCGTCGTCGTAGTCCTCACCGTCATCGATGCAGCCATCGCCATCCATGTCATTGGAGGCATTTGAGGTCCATCCGAGCGTGCCGCGTGGACATTCGTCGAGCATCTCTCCATCGCCATCCAAGTCGTCGATGCCATCGTCATCATCGTCGGCATCATCGTCGGTATTGTCGCAACCATCACCATCGTGGTCATTGGTCGGATTCGAGATCCAGGTGCGATTGAATGGAATGCGAGGGCAGGCGTCATCGACATCCATCACGCTGTCCGAGTCATCATCGAGATCCTCATCGCCATCATGGCAGCCATCGCTGTCGTAATCATTGGCCAGTCCACTGGTCCAATTGTGCTTCTGAATGGCCGAATCACACTGATCAGAGCCATCGAGGATGCCATCGCCATCGTCGTCATCATCCTCGTCCGAATCGCGACACCCATCGCCATCCCGGTCGAGAGACCAAGTGGTTTGATTCCAATTCACAGCCGGGCCGATGCAGTCATCGAACCAGTCGTCATAGGAATCTCCATCGGCATCGGTATCGCAGACGTCGCCCATGGTATCCCCATCCATGTTTTCCTGACCGGCATTGGAAATCGTCGGACAATTATCATCCAAATCGGCGACGCTATCGAAGTCGGTATCGACCTTGAAGGACCAGATGAAACCGGCACCATCGTCGTAAGAATAGGTGGATTTGTTGACAGTTCCGAAGTCTGAACCACAGCCGAATACGAGGTGGACACAGTGGCGACCAACAGCGACCACTCGCCCGAGACCGACCCAGGTCACGCCGAGGGCGTGGTCATCCTTTTCACCGCCGAGTCCATCGGCCCAAATCCAATTTCCATTCGGGTCCATGCCGGCGACGAAGCCCTCCACCGCCGGGGCGCGGACCAGCACATGTGTGCCGAAGGTGGCGTTGGTCCAGAACTCATTCTGGTCGGCGAAACTGCCCGCCACGGCGATCGTGCCGAGCGGTCCGACGGAGAGATCGTGAACGACCTGAGAGGATTGTGAGGGGCCCGCTGCACGCGTGGCCCAGACCCAAGCACCATTGGTGCCGATCGCTGCGACAAAACCGTTGTTCGCACTGAAGTTGGTGTTCAGGGTGAGGATGACGGTCTGACCTTGGCGAAACTCTCCGCTGCCGTAGACGTAGCCGCCGACGTAGACGTCACCATTTCCGTAGGTGACGGCGGTCGCGTAGGCCTCGTCACCGTTGACGCCACCGGCGATGGCGCGACTCCATTGGAAGGCGCCACCGGCGTTGAGTTTCGAGACGAAGGCATTGGTCGGTCGCCCTGCGGGCATGATGTGATTATTCGGCCAATCCTGCGCATTGTCCCGGTAATGCCCGACGACATATGCGAAGTCGGAACCGTCGACGACGACACCCGTCAGGTTGTCGTTCTGATCGCTGCCCCAAGCCTTGACCCAGGGGATGTTGCCCATCGAATCCCCCATCAGGACAAACATGTCGACACCACCTTCTGACTGGTGCGAATTCCCACCGAATTGCGCTGTGCCCGTGTGGGCGCCGACCACGTAGACCGAACCATCGGAGGTGGCGGCACATCCGTTGGCGACATCATGGCTCGGACCGCCGAAGGAGAACGCAGTATCCCAATTGGTCTGACTGACATTGTACATGGCTGCGAATCCATCGCGGTAAAGACCGCCTGTTGTCAGGCTGTGCGAACCGAAGGTGATCGTGTCGTAGAGCCAACCACAGACCCAGACCCCAGCAGGACCCATGCTCACCGATTCGATGTGGGCGCCTCCAACCGAGTCAGCCGGCTGACCGGAGTGGCGGAACCAAGACCACGATCCCCATTGGTCCAATTGGGCGATGAAAGCGGAGCGCTGCGTGCGGTCCGGTGGTGTCGTACCGCCGTCGAAGAGCACATCTCCGCGCCAAGAGCCGGAGATGATCACGTCACCATTGGCTGTGCTGATGACATCACTGACCCAGACGCTGTTGATATTGCTCCCATCGTTGACGGCGTTCGGCCCTGCAGTCCCCTGCTTGGCCCAGGTGGTCACACCGCGGGCACCGGTCGCAAGGATCGCATCGACCTGCGCCTCATTCAACTCAGGGAACTCGACGGCGAGGTCGGATTCCTCTTCGGGTTGAACCGGACTGATGGCCGCTAGCCACGGGGCCGAGATGAACAACAGGAGCATCACGATGGGGAAGCGGACGCGGCCTTGCATGCGAACGCCCTTTGGGCGTTGCCATTTCAACGTTCACTTCAGATGAACGGAGGCCGAACGACGACGGCGTCAAGATTTCGTCGAGGATTGACGGCGATCTCCACCCGAGCCCCGACTTCAACCCCCTCGAGATAGGCGAGGCCGATGCCAACTTTTCCAAGGCTTGGCGAGGGTCCACCCGAGGTGATCACACCAACCTGGACACCGTCCAAAAGCACGGCGTGTCCGATGCGGGGGAAGGGACCTTTTCCGGTCGCTTTTAGACCCAGCCACTTGACCCCAGAACCCGCCAACTGCGCTTCCTTGGTCGATTCGACGCGAGCCTTCCCGATGAAGTCGTGATCCAGATTCAATCCGAAGGGGACGAAGGTCTCCGCAGAATCCCGATGCAGGTTGACATCATCGGTCAAAGAAGCGGCACAGAAATCTTGTCCTGACAAGAGAAATCCCTTCTCCATTCGCAAGGTGTCACGCGCGCCCAATCCGACTGGAACGATGCCATGACCTCCCTTGTCGAGCAGCGCATCCCAGAGGGCGCGAACCTGCCCATTTGAGACGAAAATCTCGAACCCACGTTCACCGGTGTATCCCGTGCCCTGAATCCAGCCCTCGATACCCAGTGAATTCTCCTGAATTGCCTGTCCACGGAAATGGCGAACCATGTTCGATTCACCGAGAATCTCGGCCAAAACATCGGGGGATTTCGGACCTTGAAGGGCGAGAATCGACGTCTCCCCCGACAGGTCTTCCATCTCGATTCCATCGACGATATGAGACTGGAAATGAGCCCACATGTGACCGATCATGCTCGCGTTCGGCACCCCGATGACCTCGGTCTCGGAGACGACGCAGAGAATCATGTCGTCGATGATGATGCCATCCGAATCGAGGAAGTGTGTATAGGCGCAACGCCCCGGTCCGATCAAACTGACCTTCTGCGTCCCGATGCCGTCCAGCCATTCGCGAACCGTGTCACCGGTGAAGCGAAAGAAGCCCATGTGGGAGACGTCGAATAGGCCGGCGCTCGTGCGCGTCGCGAGGTGTTCCTCCATCATCGAGGTGTACCAGATCGGCAATTCGAAGCCGTGGAAATCGACCAGATTCCCCCCCCGTTCGACATGGGCGGAATACAGCGCCGTGCGCACCGGTTCAGACTCGCTCATGCACCACAGGGCGGCGTGTTCAGCCCTTCAAGGGCTCGGCGTGCTGCACTCGCAACGATGAAAGGCGAGGTGGGGCGCCTTTGCCTCATGTCGAACCACCCAGACAACGAGCCCGTCCTCGGATATGCGCCCGGAAGCCCGGAGCGAAGCGCCCTACAGGTCGAGATGGACCGACAGATGGGCGAGGTCGTCGAGATTCCCTGCATCATCAACGGCGAGAAGGTGTTCACCGGCAACACGACCACCCAAGTGATTCCCCACAGGCACGGCCACGTCTTGGCCAATGTCCACATCGGCGGCAAGGCCGAGATCGATGCCGCCTGCAAAGCGGCCACCGCGGCGCAGAAGGATTGGATTGCGATGGGATTGGAAGCGCGCTGTGCAATCTTCGAGAAGTGTGCTGAATTACTCGCCGGAGATTGGCGCATGAAGATCAATGCGGCGACGGTGCTGAACCAGAGCAAGACGGCCTTTCAGGCCGAGATCGATTCGGCTTGCGAACTGATCGACTTCTGGAATTTCAACTGCCATTACGCGCGTGAGTTCCACGACCAATACCAGCCACTCGTCTCGCCCGCGGGCGTGAAGAACACGACTGAAATCCGCCCGCTCGAAGGCTTTGTGCTGGCCATCACGCCGTTCAATTTCTCCAGTATCGCGGCAAACCTCCCCAGTGCACCGGCCATCGTCGGATGCACTGCCGTGTGGAAGCCGAGTCGCAACTCCTACCACTCCAACTATGCACTGATGGAGCTGATGATGGAGGCGGGTCTGCCCGCCGGTGTCATCAATTTCGTACCGAGCAGTGGCCCGGACGTCTCCGATGTTTGCCTGGCGAACCCCGATTTCGCGGGCGTCCACTTCACCGGTTCAACCGCGGTCTTCCAAGGCTTGTGGCAGCGCATCGGTCAGGCTCTTCCCGACCTCAAATCCTACCCGAGAATCGTCGGTGAAACCGGTGGAAAGGACTTCGTCGTCGCCCATCCCGAGTGCGATGAACAGGGATTGTTGGTGGCGCTGTTGCGCGGTTCCTTCGAGTTCCAAGGCCAGAAGTGCAGCGCGGCGAGCCGCGCCTATGTGCCCAAGGGTGTCTGGGGCCGCATGGGCCAGCCCTTGTGTGATGAGGTGGCGAAGATCACCATGGGAGATGCCCGCGATTTCTCCAACTTCATGACCGCGGTCATCGACCAGCGCGCCTTCGACAAAATCACCGGATACATCGAGCGCGCCCGCGCCAATCCCGCCTGCGAAATCGTCGTCGGTGGCGGCAGTGACGACAGTGTGGGTTGGTTCATCGAGCCGACCATCATCGTCTCCTCCGACCCCAAGTCCGAGAGCATGATCGAGGAGATCTTCGGCCCGGTCCTGACCGTCTACCTGTACGATGATGCGGACTTCGAGGCGACCCTCGACCTGTGCGACATATCGAGCCCCTACGCGCTGACCGGCTCCATCTTCGCCACACACGAATCGGACATTCAGACCGCATTCGAGGCACTGCGCTTCACCGCGGGCAATTTCTACATCAATGACAAGCCGACGGGAGCCGCTGTCGCCCAGCAGCCATTCGGTGGCGCCCGGGCCTCGGGCACCAATGACAAGGCGGGCAGTCCACTCAACCTGTTGCGCTGGATCAGTCCGCGCAGTGTCAAGCGCACCATCGACATCGACCATGAATGGGGTTATCCATTCTGTGCCCCCGACAATTGAGGTGATTGATTCACGTGCAATCGAACACCAAGGCCTTGCTCACCTGCTTCCTGATGCTCGCGACCGCATTCGCGGGTTGCCTGGAGAGTGAGACGGCATCCGATGACGAGGACGTCCTGAGAATCATCTCCTACGATGCCTTCGGCATATCCGATGAGATGCTGTCTCAATTCACCAATGAGACGGGCATCAAAATCGAACTCACGCGCGCGGGGGATGCGGGTGGGGTCCTTGCGACCGCCCTGCAAACCCAAGATTCCGGCCTGTATGACATGGTGCTCGGGATCGACAATTCCTACCTCGGTGCCGCCCTATCCGCCGAGCTTTTCCAGCCGTTGGATGTCAATCGCAGCGGCCTGTCTGAACGCGCCCTCGCCTCGTACGATGGAGACTTCGCAATCCCCTTCGATGTCGGCAGTGTCTGCCTCAATTACGACGCCACCCATGTCGATGGAGAGAATGTGACCGTGCCGTCGAGCCTCTGGGATTTCACCGATGAGAACTGGACGGGCAAGGTCGCGGTCCAAAACCCCCGAACCAGCAGTCCAGGTCGGTCCTTCGCCATCGCTGTGGCGACGATGCTCGGCGAGGAACACGACGATTGGTGGTCCGCGATGAATGCCAATGATGTGATTGTCTCGGATGGCTGGACCGAGGCGTACGAGGTCCACTACTCGGCTGGATATGGCGTCTGGAATGACGGCTTCATTGGAGATGCGAAGGCGGTTGTTTCCTATTGCCACTCCCCAGGTGTCGAGGCATATTACGGAGAGAACTGGACGACGAGCGTCGCTCTCGACCTGCCCGGCGCTTCGTTCAGCCAGATCGAATACGCCGCACTGCTCAGCGGTTCCAAGCAGGGTGCTTCGGCCGATGCATTCGTCGAGTGGTTGATTTCAGAAGATATCAACAGCCAGATGCCGACGCTGAATTTCATGTATCCCGCCATCGAGGGCGGCGATCTTCCCGAGGATGCGGGGTATCGCTGGCACAGCGTGGTCCCGACCGATGCGGTGGTCATGCCCGAGACCATCGACGCGAAGATTGCGGATTGGCTCGATGCATGGGATGCCGCAATGGCTTGAGGTGATGAGATGCGGGTTCGCGCCGTCTTCGTGATGGCTTGGACCGTCGCTGTCCTCGCGCCCTTGGCCTTGGCTTGGCAACAACTGGACGGGGTCGCCGAACGCTCGATCTTCGACACATTGGCTTCGTTTGAGGACCGATTTCAGACATCGGGTGCGCTCGAATTCACCTTTCGTGTCGCCATACTTTCGACCCTTCTGACCTTGGCCATCGGTGTGCCGCTGGCATGGAACCTCGGCCGTCATCGCTGGCCTCAACACGCCTTGTTGCGCAGCCTGTTCACCACCCCGTTCGTGATGCCGACCATCCTCGTCGCGATGGGGTTTCTCGCCCTGCTCGACCCATGGCCGTGGTTTCGTCAGGACGGGGCACTGCTCGCGCTTCTGCTGGCCCATGCATGGTTCAATCTCGCCTTGGTGATCAGATTCTGTGAGCCGCTGCTCGCAACCTTGGATCCATCTCTGGAGGAGGCTGCAAGGCTCTTGCCGAAGGGACGCACCCGATGGGGGCGGATGCGCCATCTGTGGGCACCGTTGTTCGCTCCGTCGATCGCCGCGGCCGGTGCGATGACCTTCCTGTTCTCGTTCACCTCGTTCGCACTGGTGCGCTGGTTGACGCCAGGCCAGCGAAATCTCGAGATCGTCATGGCCAATCAGGCCGAGTGGGCAGGCATCGCCATCCCCGAACTCGGCAGGGCGCCGTCCGAGATCATCATGGCTGCAGCGATGGTTCAACTGTTGACCATCCTCGCCTCACTCGGCCTCATCTCCTGGTTGCAGGCGCGGAGAAATCTGATGCATTTACCGCGTGTCGAGGATGCCCGCGAACCCCCGACAACCGTGGCGGGTCTCCATGTCATCGTCATGGCCATCCTCGTGCTCAGCCCATTGGTCGCCCTGCTCATCTCCTCCTTCCAAATCCGTGGGGAATGGGATACTGCGGGTTGGTCCGCGGCCTTCGAAGGGGCGCGCACAGGCATCGGCGTGCCACGGGCGATGTGGAGTTCTCTGGTCTATGCCGGGCTCACTCTATGCATCGCTGTGCCGTGCGGCTACATCCTTGCAGACGTCATTCACGGCCTCGAGAAGGACCGACCTCGCCTGGCGATGGCGGTCGATGTGATGGCGATGTTGCCGCTTGCCGTCTCCGCGGTCATCATCGGTCTCGGCGTGCTCATCGGCTTGATTCGAACCGAGCCGGAACTGGCGCGTTCGTGGTGGATTCCCGCCTATGGCCACATCCTGCTGACAACACCCTTCGTCGTCCGCATCCTGCTGCCGGCGATGCGAGAGATCGACCCCGACCTCGATGCCGCCGCCGCCCTCCTCGGTGCGGGACCGTTACGCCGGCTCCTCCGAGTGCGATTGCCCTTGCTGCGTGGCGCACTGATCGTCGCTGCCTCATTCGTTCTCGCCATCTCACTCGGTGAATTCGGGGCCTCTTGGGTCGTGGTGAAATACACCGACTGGACCACATTGCCCATCATGATCGACGAATTGCTCGGCCGGCCCGGATTTGACCCGGTGCCGCGCGCCGCTGCACATGCCGCTGGTGTAGTGCTGCTCGGCCTGACGATGGTGCTCTTCATGGCGGTGGAACGGTTCAGGCCGACCGGGAGCGGTGGTGAATTCTGATGCTATCACTCAAGGGCATCTCAAAGTCCTTCGACGGACCGGTTCTGGTGGATTTTGATCTCGAGGTCGCCGCCGGCGAAATCGTCGCATTGCTCGGCCCTTCCGGGTCTGGAAAAACAACGATTCTGCGCATCGTCGCCGGCCTTGAATCCCCCGATGAGGGTGAGGTCATATTCGCGGGCAAAGACATCACTTCCCTCGCTCCGGAAGCGCGTGGCATCGGCATGGTCTTCCAACGATTGGCCCTATTCCCACACCTCGATGTCGCGGGCAATCTGCGATTTGGTCTTGCGGATCCAAGCGATGAACATCGAATCGAGGAGATGCTAGACCTCGTCGGCCTCGCCGGATTCGGTTCTCGCCGCATCGAAACCCTCTCCGGCGGCGAGGCCCAACGTGTCGCTCTGGCCCGGTCCCTGATCGCGCAACCGCGGATGCTGCTGCTCGATGAGCCGCTTTCCAGCCTCGACGCGGACCTCAAGGAACACCTCGCAGACGAGGTCCGCCGCATCCTCAAATCCTTGGACATTCCCGCCATTCACGTCACCCATGACCCCGTCATCGCAGACCGTTTGGCCGACAGAATCGTCCGACTCGACACTGCGAAGGAATGAAGAGTCAACAGGTCAAGCACCCTTTGGGTGAAAAAGTGACCATCGGCAATCCTGTGGATACCCTGACCTATGTGCGTGCGCTCGGATTCCTCGTCGGAGGATACGGCGCCTACGGCCGTGACAAGCGCCGCGAGACCGATGTCGCCGTGCGAGAAGAGATCCTCCGCTGTGCCGATCGAGTCCGCAAACACGTCGAAAACGTTCACGATGCCGCCTATTCGGATGGTGACATCAAATTGGCCAAGTCCTGCCAACAGACCATCGAGGAGATCGATGCGCTGCGCAACGATGTCAACCTCGGTGAATCCGGCGGGGAACACCCCTTCTTCAGCAAGCAAATCAGCCCTTCCAAGAAGACGCTGAACAAACTCATCAAGCACGACCACGATACACTGACCCTGTTGGTCAAGGCCGTCAACCGCAGCAACGACCTCGAGAAGTCGGCGGCGGCGGGCGAGGATTGCGCCGTCCAAGACGCCCGCGAAACCCGCCAACTCGTCAGCAGTGTGAGAGGACATTTCAGCGAGCGCCGTTCGGTGCTCAGGAAGATCGATTGAGGAGATGAGAAGATGGGACAACACCGCTGGCGAGACAGACCTGACATCATCGCACGGATGATCGACTCCGGTTCGATCCAATCCTGGTCGGCCCACGACATCGTTCTCAAACCGAATGAGACCTGCGTCATCATCGCCGATGGCAAGGTGCAGGACATCCTCTCGGAGACCGTGCTGAAGAATTACGTCGGTGGATTCAGCCGCTGGCTCGGCAGCAAACTCGGGATGGGTTCGCGCGACCACAAGATGATCTTCGCCATGACCGGCCCCTTCGACCTGCTGATGCCAATGCGCGGACAAACGGGGGACGGCGGGGTTGCGGAAGGCATGCTCCACCTGCGCGTTCAAATCCAGCGAGATGATGTGCCCAAACTCATCAACATCTTCGCAAATCACGGGCGAGAACTCGACCGTGGCTTCTTCGAGCGCATGTACCAAGCCGAGGCGATGAGCCGGGTCGTCGGCCCGCTGCTCTCCAAGCAATCCGACCTCACAGCGGTTCGATCCTCCGATTTCACCGACGGGCTCGAGATGGCGATGCGCGCTGAGATGCGCGCCACGCTCTCACAATCTGGCCTGACCATCCTCAAGGCCCATGCTGTCATCTCCGAGACCGACGTTGAGAAGCTCAATGCCTACAAGAAACAGACCGAGACGATGGCCGCGCGCGCGGATGTCGTCAACGATGCCGCAATGGCTGCGGTCGAGCGCCAGCGCAGTATCACGATCGCCCGCATCGAGGCCGAGAATGATTTGGCCCGCGCTCAGGCGAGAGGCGAGGTCGAGGTCGCGCTCGAGAGCGAATTGCTCGAACTTCGGAAACAGGAGTCCGAATGGGCTGCCGAGCGCCATGACATGGCGGAGCGGCAGCAGATTGAGATCGATGGCCAACAATCGAAGATGGACATCGCCATGACCGCCTTCGAGCAGGTCCAAGCCGCCAAGCGGGAGCGCCTGGGTCAGCAGGCCGATGCCAATCTGTCCCGCCAGCAGCATACCGATGGCGTGCAGAAGGAGATGATGCAGATGGCGGCCGAGCAAGGCGCCCTCACCCCCGAGGTCATGCAGACATTCCTCGAAGAGCAATCCGCCCAGAAATCCCACGACCAACCCATCCAAGCGCCGGCCGCGGCACCTTCACCCCGCTGTGGTTCGTGCGGCGGCGAGGTCCAACTCGGTTGGCAAGCCTGCCCCAAGTGTGGAAACGACCTTTGATCAGTCTTCGATGCGAAGCAGATCGAGCGGCACTGCGATCGGCGGCAGATGATCGCTGAATCGATGGCGGCTGGTCTTCGGCGGATAGACCGCGTCGGACAGGGCCATGTCGATGACCTCGGCCTTTGTCAACTTCGAAAGGCCACTCGCGGGCCAGACATCGAGTTCGATGCCCGCGTCGTTGAGATAATCGACCATGATGACGGGAAGGCGTGACAGACCGATGCGCAGACCGACGTGGTAACGGTGGTGGCCATCGAGGATCGTCCCTGTTTTGGAATCGACGAGAAGCGGCTTGGTGTAGGCCGACCAGCGCAGGGTCATCTCGTGCAGGGTGTCGACATTTCGCGGCTTCACCTCCTCGTGGGGCTTGAGCCAACCGATGGGAACGAGTTCGACCTCCATGAGACGCCGACCGAATCCACGTTCAAATCCCTTCGCACGGCGGCAGCCTCATGTCCCGGTCGAGTCGGCGAAGCCGACATGACCGGTGCGGTATGGTTGGAGGGCCTTGCTGCGGATTGTGCCGGCGCACCCCTGCCCGATTCCCTGGCCGGCTGGCGCGAAGACCTGCCAGATACCCTGCGGGAGTTGGTGAATCGTGTCGCGACCGCGGGTGGCGGCATCTGGTTGGTCGGCGGTTCGGTGCGCGAGGCATTGCTCGGTCGTGGTGCCTACGACCATGACCTTGCGACCACCCTCCATCCCGATCAGGTGATCGAGATTTTCCCGCGCGCCATCCCGACAGGGGCGGCATTCGGTACGGTGACGGTGCGAATCGGCGAGGATTCAGACCACTACGAGGTGACGACCTTGCGAAGCGAGGGCACCTATGGCGATGGACGCCGCCCGGACAAGGTCGATTATAGCGAGTCACTACTCGAGGACCTATCACGCCGTGATTTCACCATCAATGCGATTGCGGTCGACCTTGCTAGAAGCCAGATTCACGACCCATTCGGGGGCATGGATGACCTCGACGAGCAGGTCTTGCAGGCGGTCGGCATCGCCTCGGAACGACTG
>Ga0302120_10000109_pt1 | contig 31793 bp, 33 predicted proteins | sample AG5_Bottom_MG_FD_203118 | JGI IMG/M metagenome (GOLD analysis project Ga0302120, IMG submission 203118) | Marine microbial communities from Western Arctic Ocean, Canada - AG5_Bottom | ecosystem: Environmental > Aquatic > Marine > Oceanic | place: Canada: Western Arctic Ocean | collected 2017-10-01 | reverse complement strand
CTTACAACGCCGAGATGAGTGATGTTCCGGCGGTGATCTTCAGGACAGATGAGGAGGTTAACGCTCGTCGTCAAGCGAAGGCGGACAAGGCAGCCCAGCAGAGGATGATGGAACTGATGGCCGCGACCCGAGGAGGCACCCCACAGTCAGGCCCATCCCCTCTCCCGGCTTCCGCAGGTAACTTACCGGGCACTTCGGTGCCATCGGAGGTTGGAGGACAATGAACAAGGGGAATGCATACTCAGACAAGGACCGGCAACTGATCTCAGATTTTGCCACAGCCTTTAATACGCCGGCAGGTCAAAGAGTTTTGGAATGGATGGAACGGGCTTTTCAGGTCAAGGTCACCCTTGAACCAGAGGAGTTGCTGAATAAACAACTGGAGATTGCTGGGGAGTCTCACCGAGTGGTGATCGACCCGACAGCCCTAGCGAAGAGGCAAGGGCTAAGAGCTGCGTACTATAAGGTGTTGGCGATGGTCGAAGAGGCTGCCGTGATTAAAGATAGGGAGACCCTGAAAAAATGAGTCAAGAACAAAGTGGAGAAGAGAACACTACTATCGAAGGTGACACATTGGGCGACCTCCTGGGGGAAGGGTATGAGGGTCTAGCAAAGAAGTACAAGACTCCTCAGGATCTCGCCAAGGCGTACCAGTCGTTGAGTCAGAAGTTGAGTTCCACGGCTCGTGTTCCTGACGCAGATGCTCCGGTGGAAGAGTGGGGGGAGTTTTATTCCAAACTTGGCCGGCCCGAAACCCCGCACGGTTACGACCTTCCAGAAGGGGAGAAGGCCAGAGCTGCCCTGGACCCCCTCACGAAGGCAGCCCACGCTGCTGGTCTGACAAAAAAACAATGGGACAAACTGCACCCAGTAGCCCAAGAACAACTGGTCAGAGACGAATCGGCGGAAAAAGAGCAGTTAGACAAGGTCAGAGCAGAGTGGCAGGAAGGCGCGCGAAGAAGATATGGTGAGGGGCTTGAGGAGAAACTAGCCCTTGCAAAGCGGAGTCTTGATACACTGACTTCAGAAAACCCAGATATCCAGCAGGTCTTGTCGAAAACTGGCCTAGTGGATCATCCAGCAATCTTGGACATGATGATAGAAAGAGGAAACTCGATGTCAGACGACTCGACCCCAACCAATGCAGTATCGGATACAGGTGGCGAAACTGACCCGATGAAGATCGCTCAGAAGCTTCGTTCGATGATGAAGGATTCTGCCCATACAGATCCCCGTCACAAGGACGCAGAGGTTCATCGAGAGGAATACTACCGATTACTGGCTGAGTTATCGACTCTTGGCTACGAAGGCGTTTACGACGACCGTCTAAAGCCAAGGTTCTAATATGGCAAGGAAAGTACGCAGAACTTTCATAGTGGACCCAGAAGCCGTGGAACGGGCCAGGAACGCTGTTTACTGGACTCCAGGCATGACCCTGGCGGAACTGGTCACATCTGCCCTCCACGAGAAGGTGGACCGTCTAGAGAATGCCCAAGGTAGTACCTTTGAACACCGAGAGGCTGAACTCCAAGGAGGTCGCCCTTTGCAGAACATGAAAAAATATATGTTGCGAAAACCTCCAGACTCTGGATGATCTACCACCGGAGTCGATACCCTTCCTGGACCGGCCCCTGACGCTGTGAAAGAACAGCGATAAGGAATCGTTAACCTTACGGAGACCCTCCTTCGGTGGACACTCTCACGGCATTGTGCAAACCAATAGCTGAGAGAGAAATACTACTATGGGATACCCAACCACCGGGAAAAACACCTCCTGGCCCGGTTCACTCGGTGACAACACCAACTATGTTGCCCTTTTCAAACAAGCCTATGCCGACACGATTCGGCTCAAGGCTCAGGAAATGGAAAGTCGCCTTTCCGATACTTGTTTGTTTGAGACGCTACACGGCGATCCACTGAACCTCGATTCCTTCAAGCAAGTCGCCACCACCACTCGTGATCGCGGCCAATTGTTCGGCGCAGCGGCGAACGACAAGAAATACAGTGAGACGGTCACTGAGCGTCGCGCCCTGACTCCTGGTTTCCACGAGTTTGCGGAACTGTTCGATCCTCGCGACGAGCCGGCCTTGCTGCGTTCGATTCGCCCGGATTCCAACTACCTCATGAATGTGACTGCCGCATTCAGCCGCTTGAAGGACTCGACCATCGTCGCTGCCTTCGACGGTGATGCAACTGTTGACGCTACTACCCGGACGATTGGCGCGGACGGTGCCTTGGCTTTTGACTTTCCCGCTGATGGAGTCCCGACCGGCACGGTCGCCGCGCAGCTGGCCTTGGTTAACACGCTTCCTGCGGGTTCGATTGGATCTAAGGCAACTGGCACCATCACCGGTGCCCCCGGCCTCCACGGAATGACTGCCGATGTCGGAACCGGTACTTCCACCCTCGGTGTAGCGGACTTGGTGACTGCTCGCGAGATGCTTGAGCAGACTGGCGCGATCAATCCTGGTGATCCGGTCTACATCGCGATTCACCCGGCAGTTGCCCGCCACTTGCTGGCCGATCAGACCTTGACCAGTTACGACTTCAACGCTCTTCGTCCATTGATGAGTGGTGAGGTCACCCAGTTCATGGGAGCCGAGTTCCGCCTGACGAACCAGATTGCGAACAACCAAACGGTGAACATGGCAGGCAGTACTGGCGGAGTCGTTACCTCATCCACTGCCAACAAGGGTGCCTACACCTATATGTACACCAGAAGTGCAATGGTGTTTGGCATGGCGCAGGACATGACGGTTCGTTTCGACGAGTTGCCGGAGCGCGGTTACTCGCTCCAGTGTTTCCACAGTCTCGGTCTTGGTGCTGTTCGCATGGATCCCAAGAAGATCGTGCGGATTGGTTCGATTAACTAGCAATGGAGTGACCCATGACTGGTAAGACAAATCCTGTTTCAGGTACAGTCTTAGAGCGTTTCCGTGGTTCCGCCGCAGCAGCGTTCAGCCAGACATGGGTCACACTATTTACCACCAACCCGATCACTGATGGCGATGCTACAACATACGGAACTGGATATGTTGAGTGGGCAGCCACGAACGGGAGAATCCGCGTATTCACCGACATGGTGACTGACCCGTACTGGACAGCTCCGTCAGTGGATGAAAACCGGATGAAGATAGAGAACAGTTCGACGGTAGCCTGGACCTTCTTGATCGGTCTTCCAGCCGCCGGCGAGACTGTCGTGGGTGTAGGTATCTTTGATTCTCAGACGGGTGGAAACCTATTGTACTGGGACGAACTTGATAACTCTCGCCTCGTAATGCTAGGTGACACATTCCAGTTTTCAGCGTTATCGCTGATAGTACGGGAAGACTAAATGAAGATCGGTATCCAGGAGATTGGTACATTTACTTTCAGAGTATATGACGCTGATGGAAATCTCAAACAAGAGAAGATCACCAGCAACACTTTAACGAGTGAGGGTGCAGCCCGTATTTTGCAACTAGGATTTGATGCTGCGTTGTCCACCCCTGTAAGGGATACTGGATATGTTGGATTGATTGACGATGCAGGTTTCGCTTCAATAGCCGCGTCGGATCAAGCGACTGATATCCGTCAAACAGGAGTGACCTTGGTCAACGGTTGGGGAGAGATCGCTGACACCGGATACGATTCTGGACTCCGCAAGTCAGGCACTTGGTCCCAGACAGATAACGGAGGTACGGTAACCCCCTCTAAGGTTACTTGGACGGATGCCACATTTACCTCCTTTACTGGAACGCAGACTATCCAGGGAGCGTTCCTGGCTAACACGAGTGCGGTGGGTCAAAACACAACGGGAGTATTGTTTGCTGCCTCAAGTTTTGCGGCTGGAGATGTGAATGTGGGTACAACAGATACCCTGAAAGTAACTTTTGAAATGTCATTATCATAAGGAGATAAGATGACCGAGGCCGAGGGAAACATGAGTTGTTCTGCAACTCCACAGGTGGTTAGAAAAGCAGACGCTGGCGTGGTGATGGGAGCTAATGGTTCATTTGAAACTGGGTTCTTCCACATTGAGCATCTAGATAAAGATGGAAACCTGCTTTATGAATGCACGGTAAACAATGGGACGACCAAAGAGTTTGCTCAAAACATTTGGAATGTGTCTCGACCTGCGGCGGATATTACCGCTGGTGACGCAACAAACCAGCTGGGTGCTGCTGGCCGCTTGACGAAAGTCGGCCTGTTCAAATACTCCAGTGGTGGAACTGCTGGTCTGCCCGCCCTTGCTACCTCAGATGTTTATAGCGGTATCAGCGGCTCTACCAACACCTTCAGTGGCGGAGCTGGTGGCAGCAGTAGAGTGTTTGCTTTGGCGTATACTGCTGCTACTTGGTTGGCTAGCAGCGACACTCCAGGTACGGCAGATGCGTGTACCTTGGCAAATGCAACCGATGTGGGATTCACAGGCTCGGCCCATACGAATGTTGCGGGCGCGTATGTGTATGTTTGCGATTCCACAGACGCTGGCACGGCGAACAAGGGTTGTTTGCTAGCTACTGCCAACTTCAGTGCCCTTATTGCAAGTGTGGCCGCTGCCGACACGATCAATGTGACCTTCACCGGAACTCTGACTGTAAGTTAAGGAGCTGTAATGCCTCCGAAGAAGAAAAAGGGGAAATAATGGCGAAGAAGACAGGTAAGACTGGTCGTAGAACCCCGACGGCTGCACAAAAAGCGGCAATCAAGAAGGCGGCTGATAAGGCGAAGGAGCAAAGACGGAAACTGGCTTCTGCCCGTCGGGATGCGGCGAGCCGCAGTCGTCAGCAATCAGCCGACCGAACTGGTAAACCTCGTGGCACTCCTAAGCAAAGCCGGAAAGGCCGTCCTGGCGGCCCTCGTGGTCACGCTCTGAATCGAGGTGCGCCCACCCCCGCTGATGAATCCAAGGATCGGACGCAGAGAGTTACGCCCGGATTCATCATCGGTCGCACACCTTCCGGTCCAGTTCATCGGCTGGGTCGTCGCCTCCGAGCCGCTCGTATGGATGGCATTGCTACTGGTCAGAGAAACATGAGTGCAGGGTCACCGCCAGCGGTGTCTTCTGCTAGGAAGATGAGGTTTGCGCCAGAAACTAAGGAGCCAGGAGTGCCCGACAACCCCAGTGGGCCAAGGCCTAAGACTGGTCGTAGAACCTCGACGGCAGCACAACGAGCGGCAATCAAGAAGGCGGCTGATAAAAAGAAAGCTGCCCGAAGATCGAAGGCTTTAGCACCGACTAGGAAAGTCGGTCGGCGAAGAACAGGTTACTAAAAAAGACACACCTCCTCAGTGGGGGGACGGGGGCACCTAGATCACCGTCCCCCTGCTATTTGGAGGCTGATTGCTAAAACCGTTTTCCGTCTCCAACCCGAAGCCTGTGGTTCCAGCCACCTTCCCGTCAGATCTAGATGTGAAGGACGGGATAATCGACGGAACTTACACCCTTGCCTATCAAGACTCTGACGATAACTGGTATTCGATCACGGAATCCTATCATCTCTTCGATGATACTGAGGCGGGGTATATTGGTTTTCGTTGGCTCGACACGACGATCCCCACCGAAATAAAAATCTGCTGTAGGGCACTGGTCAAGGCTTCCGGAGTTCCGGAGTTGGCGAGGGATATCAAGGGTTATGGTCCGGGAACCTACGGATCAGGCGATGTTCCCGAAGGTATGAATAACGGCTTCACCTTGAGGACGGCCTGATGACAATTACCATTGGCGACAGGATTGTTGATTCAACCCGAACCGTAATAACAGGAGTCGCAAATGGGACTGCCTACACGCTAGGGTCAACTGAGTCTGTCATTATCTTGTGTCACGCAGCGGCGGACAATGGTCAGCGTTTCGATCCTGGAGATCCAGTTGCCGTCTACTATCGCCAGAAAGTCACTGGAACCCCCGGCTCCTTTGCCCTTCTCGCCACCTCGGCAACCACTGGCCGACCCTACACCCATGCTAGCAGCACTGCTTTTCCTCACGACCTCACTAATAACAACGGAGTGATCGGCACAGAGGCTAAAGTAACGACCACAACCGCTAAGGCATTCGTTGCGATTATGAGAGAGTATGCTGGTAGCAACTCCCTCAACTTCAGCAATAGTTCTCGTGACGATTACACGGAAATGCAAGTAGCAATAAACTTCGACAGGTGTACTGCGGGGACTGCTTGGCAGTTCCAGACCAGATGGATGCAGAAGGACGGCACCATTGTCAGCCTGGACTGCGTTGCAGAAGTAACAAAACCTTCTTCGGGAACCACCACCGCTGAGTCGGTAGCCGCCTCGGCGACCATCGGCTCGGCGACCGTGGCTGTCGTGGAGTTTGTGGTCTCGGATGGCTCGACCTTCCTGGAGGGGATCCTCTCGGCGACCGCTTCGGGCAGCGCGTCGTTCGCAGCCCCGGCCTCCGCCGCGGCCTCGGTGGTCTCTTCGGCCACCGGCACGGTGGCAGCGGTGACCTACACCCGTGCCGCATCCGCCTCGGCGACCATCGGTTCCTCGACCGTGGCTGTCGTGGAGTATGTGGTCGCTGCGCGGACGACCTCCCTAGAGGCAGTATTCGCTGCGACCTCGGTGGGCAGCGCGTCGTTCGCTGGCTCCGCTACCGCTGCGGCCTCGGTAGTCTCTTCGGCCACCGGCACGGTGGCAGCGGTGACCTACACCCGGACGGCGACCGGCGCAGCGACCATCGCCTCGGCGACCGAGCCGGTCGTGGAGTTTGTGGTCTTTCCCCACTCGACCTTCCTGGAGGGGATCCTCTCGGCGACCGCTTCGGGCAGTGCGTCGTTCGCAGCTCCGACCTCCGCTGCGGCCTCGGTAGTCTCGTCGGCTACCGGCACGGTCGGCGCGGTGACCTACACCCGGACCGCATCCGGTGCAGCGACCATCGGTTCGGCGACCGAGCCGGTCGTGGAGTATGTGGTCGCTGCGCGGACGACCTCCCTAGAGGCAGTATTCGCTGCGACCTCGGTGGGCAGCGCGTCGTTCGCTGGCTCCGCTACCGCTGCGGCCTCGGTAGTCTCTTCGGCTACCGGCACGGTCGGCGCGGTGACCTACACCCGGACCGCATCCGGCGGAGCGACCATCGGCTCGGCGACCATCGCCCTTGCGTCGTTCGCTGGCTCCGCTACCGCTGCGGCTTCGGTAGTCTCTTCGGCTACCGGCACGGTCGGCGCGGTGACCTACACCCGGACCGCATCCGGCGCAGCAACCATCGGTTCCTCGACCATCGCCGCCCTTGCCTATCAGGGAACCGCCACTTCTGACGCTAGCTTTACCTTGCCAACATCCACGGTATCGGTGATCTACGAGTTGCCGGCGACCTCCGCTGCTACGCTCGTCTCGACCGCTGTAGGGACAGTAGCTGGTGTCGAGACACCTACTGCATCTATGACATTCGACCGACCAACAGTGTCCTTTTCCATGGTCTTCTCGAGGCCCGCCTCGGCCTTTGCTAGTGTGATTTCAACCGTAACAGGAGAGTTAGGTCAGTTTGGTACGGGGGCTGCAAGTCTTTCCTCGACCGGATCAGTTGCCGTTACTGTAGATTATTCAAGGCCGGCATCATCGGCAGCGACCATAAGCGCATCGTCTTCCACGAGCGTTAACGACCTGGCTCCTAGTGTCCTGGAAGCGGTTATCGCCCATGTGTCAGCAACGGCTACGAGGATCCTGCCGTCTCAGTCAGTGTCAATCTCCGCAGCGATGGTGGTTTCTTCTGGTCGTCAACCAGTAGGACCGTCAGATCCGTTACAGAAATCAGTATCTGTTCATGGAATCTCGGCTACCACGAGTGAGTCGCAGATCCCGATTTCTATTTCATGTATAGTGGTTGACACGGTATCAGTGACATTTGGCGCAACAGTTCCGGTATCAGGAACTGTATCAACTACTGCATCGTCCACGGGTGGCGCGAGAGATTTCGTTGGAGACCTTGAAGCATCTTTTTCAAGTTCTGCCTCAGTGGGCCAAGGCAATGGAAGCCGTTTTTTCGCACAAGTAGTTATCGACGGGGTTGGTTCTTTGGGCACTGGCTTGACCGGCACCTTGCCCGGCGGAGCAGTTATCGACGGAATAGGGAGCATTTCGGCTCCGCTTTTAAATGAAGGAGAAGCTGTGACAGTAGTACAAATCTGGAATGTTGCGTTAGTTGAACTAGGAGTTGGAACCATCGGGACTACCAGTGATGGTTCTTCCCAGGCGATTTTGTTGAACACTGTATGGGAAGGTGGTTTCCGCGCTCAGTTCCTAGCAGACCACGCATGGAATGGGGCAAAGAGAACGATTGACCTGGAAACTTTCAACGACTCTGCTGGCGATGCTGTTGCCCCATCTGGCCCGCGCTGGGCAAAGGCATATAACCTACCTACTGACTATTTGAGAGCCTTAACGATTAACGGTCTTCCGATGCAACCGAACGGTGGCATGGGCCAGAATCAGTGGGAGATCGAAGTCGTAAGTGACGGAGCCACCCCACCGATATTAAAGCGTTGCTTGCTGTCGAATGAGGGGACTATTTCCTTAGAGTATGTGATGGATATTGGAGCTGACATTGGTTTGTTGTCTCCATTAGTTGCTCATGCAATGGGGCTAGCCCTCGCTGCTCATGTTGCGACAAACTTTGGTAAGCCTCCTACTGAACAGGCATACATCGCTCAACGGGCAGCTGACGCATTGTTAGCGGCTAAAGGAGTGGACGGTCAAGAGAGTAGTCCTCGGATGTTCTCGTCCACTTCATTGCTTGATGTGAGGAGATAGACAATGGTTTGGATTCCACAAGAACGCTTTTCCTTCGGGGAACTCAGCCCTAGAGTTTTAGGGATGGGCAGCTCAGATCAAGTTCGTCAGGGTTGCAAGACCTTAAAGAACGGAGTTCTTACAAGGACTGGCGGTGTTCGTCGTCGTCCTGGGATCAAACACATTGATGCTATCGAAGGTAATGTAAGGGCGCATCTCGTTCCGTACTCTGCGTCAGATGGTGACTACCTGTTAGTCTTTGCGTATTCAGTCGGTGGGCAGTACGGGAAGCTTTATGTCTATAAGGACGGCGTGAAGATTGATTGGGGTGGTTCTGGAACACATGGTCCTTACCCTGCGAGTGGAGATGACACAGGTGCTTACCATCCTCTAGGTGCCCTGCCAGCCGGCGATGCTGTCACCCATTTCCAGCACAATAACCGTGTCTACATTTATACCCCATCGAAGCCGCCCCTTTATTTCGAGAAGAAGTATGGCACTCCCGCTACCTACGAATTTGGCATTGCGCCGATAGTAGGTGGCTCTCCGCAATTGAAGTCCTACAAACCTAAAGTGGGGATTTCGATGCCAGAGCAACCGATCCCGAACTCCACCGGTGCCGGCCTATCGCGAGCCTGCCGGATCGAGGCGACTGAGGATTTGTTTATGCCTGAAGATGTGGGTTCGATTTGGCGATTAGGTGGTGGGTCAAAGTACCGCGACGAAGACGGAGTAGTGGAGGGAGAAAACCAGTTCAACGGGATTTCCTGCTGGTTCAGAATAAGCAATGTCAATAGCCCCAAGACTGCTAAGGGTAAGAGAATCACTAATGGGATGGGCGACGACCCTAACGATTGGACTGGACCGTACATTCCTGACACCACATGGGCTGGCTGTTCATGGTCAGGTGCGATCCGTGGTAATTTTGGTACTTTAAGCAACATCCCAATCACTCTTGATAACTCCTATGTTGGGAAAGTCCTGACAACGGTGGTTCTCGCCACCGGGTGGCCTCCGGGTCTGCCACAACCATCGGCTAACTCGAACAACACCACTGTATTGTGGATTCACTCTATTGATACTGTAGCGAATACAGCAGTTTGCTATGTTGCTGGTTGGTCAGGACAAGGGATATTTTACGGACTATTGCTTAATTCTGGAACTTACGATGTCGTCGTGACAAAGATTCCGAAAAGGGAGAAGATCCCCGAAGTTGCTGTATTTCCCCGAGGGGACACCCCCGGTGCTAACATTGTTTCCGGAAACTTTGACATCTTTTCTTCCACCCCGGATTTCCTCCCTGCTGGTCATGAAACAGTTTTCGACGGTACCGGGGGGACACTCACATTAGGTGGAGCGGTCTTCGCTTCTAATGCTAGGGCGAGGTGTGAGGCTCGTACAGATGCTTATGATTACGAATGCATTGAGGGCACATCTAGGGGGTATTATGGGCCAACCTTCAACTGGGGGTACGGATTCAGCGTAGCCACTGGATTCCCCGCCGTTGGAGCTAGTCACCAGGGCCGCGTGTTCATGGCTGGTTTCAGTAATGATTATCAAAACCTTATCGCGAGTAGCCGTAGTGGAGAACCAGACGACTGGCAACAAGGACCGAACGACGACCAAGGATTATTGTTTAAGATCTCCAACAATGTTGGTAACAGAATCCGATGGCTGGTGTCCCAGCAGGACTTACTGATAGGTTCAGACTTCTCTGAATATAAGCTGTCAGGCCAGCCTTTAACATCTACAAACCTCTCGGTAGATCTCCAAAGCCAATACGGAAGTAACAATTCCCAGGCCATCCACATGGGTTCCTCAATCGGGTTTGTACCACGAGGCGGCCAAGGAATCCGAGAGATGGCTTACACTGAATCCTCTGATAGATACCAGAGTGCTGACCTGACTGATTTAGCGGACCATCTCTGGTCGCCCACAAAACGAGCGCAGAAGTTGGTATTCGCCCATAGCCCTGATCCATTTCTCTTCTGCATGGGCAACTCTGGTCAACTCGACATCATGACCTATAACCGGCAAAACAGTGTATTAGGGTGGAGTCCGACGAACTATGACACAGCGACTACCTCTAGAGTTTGGGACATGGCTGTCGTGACATCTCTTTCAGGGACTCGGGACGACTCTGTATACATGGTGATGTCTAGATTTATTGATGGTTCTACACAGTATTCCCTGGAGGCTTTTACAGAAACAGCGGTGTTGGATTCGCAGAAGTCTGTACCTGGAGCGGGAAGTGGAACAACCATCACAGGCTTGACCCATTTAGTCGGAGAGACCGTACAGGTCTTAGTGGACGCACAATACTACCTTGGTGAGTTTGTTGTTTCCTCAGAAGGTACTGTGGATATCAGTTCCGCAGCGTCTGGATTTGCTTTAGCGGTGGTTGGTTTGCCATTCACATTCACGATGGCACCGGCTGTCCTGGATATCCAGGGTCGATCAGGTTCTACGCATGGTCATAAGAGAAGTTATGATCGAGCGATGCTTTACTTGAACAACACTCGTGGGGTTGTGGTCGATAAGTATTCCTTGCAGTCAATGCCTTGGATTAGCGGCCCAGCTCCTTCTGCAATAAATGGTTGGGAAGATGTGCCAGTGCTTGGGCTATACGGAACGAGTCCAACACTTAGCATTACCCACAACAACCCGTACACGATTGAGATGCAAAGTATCACAATCGAAGTTAGTTACTCGGACTAGGAGACAGACATGGACCCATTCACGATGATGTTTCTCAGCACTATGTTTAGTGGTGGGTCAAAGCTGCTGGGCGGCCAAGCGGAATCAGATGCGTACAATGAACAGGCCCGAGAGGCGAGGCGACTCGGTAAAGAAAAGTCTCGTGTTGCAGGACTTGAAGGTCGAAGAGTTGTCGGGTCTCAAAAAGCCGGTTTCGGAGCAGCGGGAGTAGAACTGGAAGGTTCTCCGATGCTGGTAATGATGGAATCAATTGGTGAAACGATGCGAGAACAAGAATCAATAATAGCCGGCGCAAAATCGGAAGAAAAGACTCTTCGCAAGAAGGCGAAGCAGTCCCGAATGGCTGGTTACATGGGCGCAGCGGATTCGTTGTTCACGCTAGGCGCGAATTCGTAATAGATATGCTCAAGGACTAGGAGACAAATGGCGATCAAGATACCTCGTTCCAGGATCAGTACCGCAGGTACGGCTCGAAGAACCCTTATGCCTGGATCAGAGGCTGGTCTGGTATACAAGAGTTTCGGCCAGTTAGCGGACTCGGTGACTCGTATCTCCGCTGGCCTTCTTGGCGATCAGATGAAGGAAGACCAAGGAGTTTGGGAAACCAAAGCCAAGGCGAACTTCGAGAACGCTGAGATGCTCAGGGATCAGGCATTGCTGGAACTGAGGAATGAAGAGAACCTGAACCCGATGGATCAGGATGCTGCTCTATTTGGGATAATGCACGACTTCGCTGACGATATTGAGGCTGGCGAGAAAGCGGCCCTAGAGGGTCTCCACCCCCGCTCCCAGAGGATCCTGTCTAAGTCTTCGGCCACCCGCCTGGAATCCCTTAGAGGGTCTCCTGGCCCCCTTCTCAAGGCAATGGCCGACAGCGTGGATAAGTCCCGGCTGGATCTCATCAATAGCCGTGCCCTGAATAACTATGGTGATTCCGCAGCCCCTGGTACTCAAGCTGCTGACGACCTGTCCTATGCTGCCGGTCTTCTCGAGCGAGGGCTTATCAATGCTGGCGAGTTATCGGCAGTCCAGACCACTGCGCTAAATGGAATGCGGACCTCGTATTTCTCTCGTGGTGCCGAGGGCCGTATGGATTATTTCCTTGGAGCCTTCGCCGAGCCTGGTTCAGGTGGTGTCGCGAATCTTCCAAGGAACATCGTCGATAGGATTCGTGGAGATGTTTTACAAAACCGTGAAGGATATATCGGGTCTACTGCCACCCAGATGTCTCAGTCGGAAGATGGATCTTTCACCGCTTCCCCAACGGGCGGGATCCAGTACAATTCTCCTGATAGGGGTGACCTTGAAAGAGGAATAGCAGTAATCGACGCACTGGCTAGAGCAGGATTCGGAGAAGATGCGGCGACTCTCTTTGCTTCGGTAGAGATGGGTGGGCGCGCCCAAGATCGGATCAACAAAGCTGGCCGTGATTCGGTTAGAATAGCAAATGCGAATGGTCCTAGCGGGAATCTTGATGCTGTTCTGGGTGAGACCAGTTCCAGGCCGGTAGACCTCGACAAGTCTTTATCCGCTCTGCCTCCAGAACTCCTCAATTTTAACTCCGAAGCCCTCATAAAGATTTCAAATAAATACGGTGCTTTGCTGCCTTCACTTGCTGAGGCACTTAACAACAGAATGGACGAGGGCGACCCAGATGCTTGGCAAATTGCGTCAGATCTTATAGGGGAGCTTGGATTCATTCCGGTGAAAGCACTCCCTGATGGGTTTCAGTTTTCTCCAAAGCGAATCAATGAGATCGTCAACTACGGCAAGGCCAGAGGAAACCAAGATCCTGTCCTAGCGATGACCAGCGCTGTCACCCAACCGGGCCGGGGCGCTGGTCAAGGGGCAGGAGGCGGGAGAACCTCAGCCGCTGACCGAGCCGATATCATAGAGTTAATTTCAGAGGCCGTGAATGGTAATCCAGCAACAGTATCAATGTCTCAGGGTGGCAAGGACTCGTTCACGAATCTTGTAATGAACAACTACTACGGGAATAACTTGCAAACGATCCAAGCCAACCCTGAGTACAGCACTTACGGTGACGCTGAGAAGATTGGGTTAGCAATCGACCAATCAGTGATTCAAGTCCTGAACGCTTATCCACCTATCAAGAGGAACGGTCAGTCGTTCTTCCATCAGATCAGTCTTCCAGAAGAACAAAGAACGGACAACTCTGGAAATCCCGCTGACTCGGAAGCCTGGATCTATGATGAGTTGTTCAAAGTCCTGTCGGGAGGTCAAACGAACTTTCTTGATGGCATAACCGAGGAGGAGTTCTTCAGCGATATCGCACCGTCTTTGCATATCCAGCCATTGGAATCAGTAACGATGGGTGGTAAATCTTCCAAATACACCGTCTCGTCAGATTCTCCGCCGGGACTAATCAAGAACACGCAGGGCACTGAGTTCATTTTCGAGCCACAGTACAAAGACTCTTTCCGAGCGGCGGTGGGGCCGACCCCGGCAGGCCAGGATCCGCTCACCTTCGATACTCGGGAAGAGATCTCAGACGCGTATATCGACTCCTTGGTTCCTCTTGGCGACGGTTACTTCAAGCGAGGAACCCTTGGTGGATGGATTGAAATACAAGGTAGTAAGGCTACTAATAATGTTGAACAGCTTTCTTCAGCGATGTGGAATGGAACGACAGCTGTGTTCAGCCACCTCTCTGGAATGGTGCAGCGGTCGTTGATCGGTAACGAGCCGTTTGATGAGGCTAATGCGAAAGAACTAAAAATATTTGAGAAAGACTTTGCCCGGTGGAGAAATCGCGGTTTAGAGAAGACAAGAAACCGTAACGAACTAGCAGGGCAAGTTCTGCTGAGTTCAGGGAAAGTGCCACCAGCCTTGCTTAGAAATCCAGAGCTGCTTCCAGAGTTCAAAGATATCCTCGACCATAATGCTCGGGTATTAGACCCGTCATCGGGCGCGTCCGACACGATAACAGTGGACGGTGAAGAGATTAAGTTGCAGCCTTGGGCACTAAAAGCCAGGTCGAAGTTTGCCGCATTTTGGCGGTTCCAAGGATCTGGCGATATTGCCCTCCACTCTCCTGAATACCAACAATATGTTTATGAGATGTCTCTCCACCAGCTCCACGATAGATTGGCCCAGAGATTTGCCGACGATCCAGAAGAGTTTATGAAGCAGTACCCTACCGAGATTCCTGCCGGCGCAGTCTCTAGGCTCACCCCCGACGCAATGAGGGCGTTAGTGGCTTCGACCCCCACCATACAGGGTTCTCAGTTTCGTGCGGACCATCCAACTAAGCCCGGTAGTTGGGTTCAGGTGCCCCCAGGCCCACAACAAGGTCCAAGAGAGTTCCCCCTCAAGCCATTAGATCACAATCTCATCGACACTATTCTCGATCTTGGTCCAGCTGCCCGTGCGTTTGATGTTCCAATCGGCGACCCTGATGTTGTAGAGAAGAATGTTGAGATATGGCTCAAGCAGAATAACGCTACTGGGTCACTGATGCCCCCCCCAGGGGGTTATGTTCCACCAGGGTGGCATACTGATGTCGGGCTTATACAGGAAGTGGTTTCTAAGAATCCAGAGGAGTACACGAACAGGGTGGCATTGGCCTTGTATGGAAACATCGACAGCGAGGCAGGTACAGAGGCGATCTTCGGGCAGTTCGGCTTCATTCCTGGTGCAGCGGATATGACCAACAAGAAACCTGGCTGGATCTGGAAATACTACACCGAAGCGAGCCGGAAGTATGACATTGAATGGGGTACTCATCCAAATGAGGAACTAGCAAAGATGAAGATCACTATTGCCGGTCTCGTCCCAGGCGATGGGGCTTCTATTATGGCTTTAACGAACAGGCAGTTCTTCAATGTTCTGGAGGCTGGGTACAAGATCCATCTCGTTGACGAAGAGCGCAGGATACTAATGGCTGTTGGCCAAACTCTCGTGGAAGAGTTGCCGGCTATTATGCTAGAGGAGTTTGATGATAGGTCTGAGTGGTCGTATTACCGCTTCAGAGAATCAGCAGAAAGAGGCGACATGGGTGGCGCGAGAGTGGCTTTGTCTAAAAAGATAAAGAGTCACCGAGCAACCGTACTCGAACTGGTAGCGGCTAATGAGAAGATTCGCCAGTCTGGAAAAGGTGCCGAAGGGTTCAGAAGTACGGATATATACACTGATGACATCAAGGATCTTACCGATGGAATCAAGAGACTAGAAGCTGCGGAGGCTATGCTTAAGGACTACAAGGGCAAGTCTACGAGATCTTGGCGAAGAGGGGAAAGATAATGAAGTCCCAACTACAACTACTCCAAGAAGCAATGGCAGATAAGACCATTCAACAGCAGAGGTTGATGTTTGCTCAGGGATTCCACTCCCCGAAGACTGCCCTTGCCAAGAATACTGGTTTCACAGATCAGGTTGGTGCTTTCTTTCGCCAGACAAACACCGTCTACAACCTTGCGATTGCCATGAACGAGCCGATCTTCCCCCCGGAGCGTGGTTACAACCCAGCTGAAGATCCTGATGTCATGGCGAATCCATGGATCAGAGAGAAATACCCAGAAGCCTTTACCAGTTTAATGAAAGCGGAGAGTCGAGTAGAGGCGAACTATCTCGTCAATAAGATTCGAGAAGAGAACAGGGACCGTGAAGTCATCCAGGAAGGCGGGTTGGCTTCTAATATCTTCGCTGGCTTAGGAGCTGGCGTGGTGGACCCAGTGAACTGGATCGCCTTCAGCGGTGCGACCAGGGCAGCCAAAGCCCTGAATGTCGCGGCTAGGCCAATGACTATTGCTGGGATAGGTGCCGCAGAGAATGTCCTTGGCCTGACGGTGGCCGAGCCGTTCTTGAGGATAGCCCAAGAAACTAGAACCGATGAAGAGTTCCATAGAGACTTGGTTGGCGGCGCGATCTTCGGAGCGATCATTGGAGGTATGAGCGGTGGCATCAGTTCGAGTCGAACTGCTGCGAGCCGAGCATTGCTAGGTGCGGACACCGTGGAGGATGCTCTCGACCCTGCATCGTATTCAGCATGGCTCCAGAGGAATCCAGTTGAGCAACAAAGACTAGACGAACTGATCGAGGGTGACGAAGGTTTTGCTATCTTTGGTCAGGACCGAGAGGAAGTTGCAGGGATCCTCCTCAAGGCTACCTCGGAGATCAACCCAGGTCTTGCCAAGGTGCTTGGTATATCTCAAGGGATCTTGGGCAAACTGTTGGCGAAGTTGCTCTTTCTGAATCCGGAGATGAACCTTGCTCGTTCGGAGTCTCAGTTTGCAAGGGGTGCCCTAGACATAATGTTGAAGCCAGCCATAGTCCGTACCGACACTTTGAATCGTCAGAGTGTAGAAGCGGTAATGGGTATTGCTGAGATTGCCGGCTTGCGGATTCGCCATGACATGAATCTGGTATTTGCAGAGTACAGATCCGCTGGTGGTCGCCTGAGTAATGCAGAAGTAATGGTGCTTGGTGCTAAGGCGGCGGTGCGTGGAGATATTGTTGACCCGGCAAACGCTTCTCACGAACTTTCGGTATCGACAACCACTGGTGAACTGGAGTTGGCAAACCCCTTCGAGTCTATTATCGGAGACAGTCAGACCATTAAGGCTGTAGAGGAAGTTGCAAAGATAAACCGCAAGTTCTTTGACACACTCAGGAAGACAGGCGAATCGGCAGGGGCGTTTACCGGCGAGGATTTCATAAACTCTATTGAGTTAGAGAACTACCTGACACGGGTGTACAAAAAAGAAAAGATCATGGTGTACCTCCCGCAGTTCAAGAAGAGCATCTTCCTTGCCCTTGAAGACAAGAAGGCTAGAGAGCTGCCGGAGATGGAGGTTGAGCGTCAGAAGTTGGTGGACGAGCATGAGGCTCTTTCTGCCCCTGACCCAGTGGCCCCTCCAACCAGAACACCGTTACCCCTGGAGGAACCCCCTTCTCTCGCCACTCCAGATCCATCTTCAATCAATGAAACCACATGGTATCACGGGAGTGCTGTCGAGATCGAAAGACCAACCCAAGATCTTTCAAGAACCGATAGTTTGTTCGGCATAGGCTTTTATATGACTGACGCGCCCTCGGTCGCTCGTGGGTATGGCCCGGTAAGTCATCGGGTGAAGGTAGATGTTAGAAAGACATTGGATTTCGATGAGGATTTACCTGATGACGCTTTTGACCTCATAGTTAGCAACGCTAGAGTTCTGCTCGGTGATGACAATTGGGTGCCGTCCAGCCGAAAGGGTTCAGAAGTTTGGGATGACATGGTGACGGAGTTGTATCAGATGACGATCTCCGTCGATGAAGCAGCAGAAACATTCCAGGTTATTGCCGACGAACTGCGCCATGTACTGGGCTACGATGCTATCACCCACATCGGGGGTGGTCGGGCGGGTGGAGGTCGAGCAGCCAGTCACCGTGTCGTGATCTTGTTAGACCCAGAGGGGGACCGATGGGGTGCAGTGGCTACCGATTCAATTAGCCACAGGTCAGTTCTGTCTATAGACACCGAACCACCCCCTCCAACCACCCCATCCCCACCCACTCCCCGCTCACCCGAGGAACTTGCAGAGATAGTGTGGGATCGTGCCCGACTAGAACGAGAGATCGCCGAGTACGACGAGTGGATTGCAAAACTTGGCGACGAGGATCGGTGGGAAGAGATCGCCAACCAAGTGTATGAGAACATCACCAACGACACTGGCACCGGACCTCTTGGAGGTGGAGCCGGCAATAGCCTGAAGCAACGAGTCCTGACGGTAGAGGATCGGTTCATTGCTCCTTGGCTTGAAGACGATGTTATGAATATCCAGGCGAATCAAATCCGAAACCTGCTCCCTAAGTTGATCCTTTCTGGTGAAATGGATTCAGCAATGGACGGGTTCCAGGTCTCGGCGAATCTTAAAAATCGACTGACTACCGTAACAGCCAAGCTCGACACCTTATCAGAGGATCCAACAAGCCTTACCCCGGCTGCCTTGGAATCTATCCACCTTGAACTAGAGCAAGTCCTCGACGACGCGGCTCACCTGAATCTGTCATCGCACATGAGGCTGCATATTGATGTCAAGCAACTTGGGTTCTCCTCGATGGAGAAGGCGCAGACTCACCTGAACTCCTTGGTAGTTAATCTGAAGAACTTCAGAGCGGATCTCCATGCCAAGAGAAAGGTTGTTCGAGGTATTGATTCACAGATCGCACTGTTGAGGTCAGAGATTGAGGGGCTAGATGCTAATGGAAGGCCAGTGTCTACCGCGATGCAGAAGTCTCTTGACGACCTAGTTGTGGAAAGAACCAAAAAGAACAAGGAACTTTTAGAGGTGACTGCGGAGTTTGACCAGACTCGATCTGGAATAAACACAATGGCTGGCAAGTTAATCTTCACTGAAAAAAGTTATGGCTGGAAGTTAGGGAGCAGCGCAGCTGACCGCTCAGATGCTCTCAAGTTCGGCAGGAACTTTATCGACGATCTCGGAGCGGTCACTGATCTCCAGAAACTTCAACGATTGATGGAGATGCGGGCAATGGCAATCCAAAGGTCGTCGAGTTCTCGAAGGTCTGCATTTGACATCAACTCAGACGCAGAACAGGTCAAGGCCAGGATCGAGGAAGACTATCGCGGTCTTCATATTGGTGTACAGCAGAATGCAAGAATGACTATGAAGAAGAAGAAGCGGGAGGAAGAGAAACTACTAAAGAGAAAGAGTAGAGACCTTCGAGATATGGGATTGATCTTCGATAGATTCCACCGTACTGACGGTACAGGAAACGAGAGCTTGGGTAGAGTTGGAGCGTCGATTCGTGAAGCCAACTATGTTCGCCTTGGTGGTGGATTCCTCTTGTCGAGTATCCCAGACCTCGCAATGGGGATCGGACAAGTAGGTCTGCCATCGTACTTCCGTGCCCTTGCTCGGTATATGAATCCATTCTTCAGAAACAAAAGACTATCAGAAGATATGGCCGACTGGGTTTTCGCGAGTGAAGCCACCCTCGGTGGTGACCGAAACAGGAGGATAGCCGGCCTCGATGAGGAAGATCCCAAAAGGAATCACTTCATTGAAAGGGGGTTACACGCTACGAGCAAAGGTTTCAATAACCTGTTAATGCTAAACAAGTGGAACGGAATGATGAAGAGCATCAACAGCGTGGCGATCCAGAACAAGATTATCAAGATAGGAAACAAGCTTCGATCAGGGAAGCGACTGAGCCGGTCAGACAAAGCCTTCATGGGTGGTCTCGGCTTAACCGAAGATCGACTACAGAGGATTGCAATCCTCCAGGAAAAGTTTGGTGACACTGAATCCACGATACTTGGCGGGAAGTTTTATTTATCTCGGACCAGGAAGTGGGGTGCCGCTGGAGATATCGACGCGAGAACTGCCCTTGAGGATCGGTTAGCGTTTGAAAGAGCCACCTTCCAGCGAGTTCAGCAAACGATCATCACTCCAGGTGCTGGAAGTCTTCCGAACTGGATGACCTCGACGGAAGTGGGAAGGATCATCGGGCAGTTCGGATCGTTCACAATGTCTGCCACATCTCAGCTGCTCATTCCCATGCTCCAGAAGGGGGCGATGATGGGGGACATGAATCAAGCATTGATGTTTGTTGGTGCCTCCACCCTTGGAGCTGTTGGATACTGGGCGCGCCAGAGTCTCGATGGTAAAGATCCATTTGAAGACGAGGTGAAGAAAGACAAACGAGGTCGGGTTACTGCCAGAGTTCCTTGGTGGAAGAAGAGCATACTAGAGGGGGTAGATCGAGGGGGTACGCTCGGTTGGTTGTCACAGGGGAATGCTTACATGGAGCGCATGACCGGGGTGGGCGCGTCCACCCTACTCGGAGCAGGGCAACTGTCGAGGATGAAGTCAAGATCGAAAGTGGATATGCTGGCCGGCCCGACTGCTGGTCTCCTCAATGACTTCGGAACGGTGCTGGGTGCTGCCGCTGCAAAAGGATTTGAAGGTAAGGAATTAACTGAAGGAGCCTATAACGCTGGCCGGCGGTTGGTTGGTTGGCAGAACCTCGTCCAGACTCGACTAGCTTTGGATGTTGCTCCTAGTATTTATGACGCACAGCGAGGTGGGTATGGGTCTCCGACCTATTTCGACAAGTTTATCCCAATCCAGCAACGGTTAAGAAATACCCTGCAAGAGGAATAGCACATGGAAAACCTTGATTTTGGAACTGGCCTCGGAGGTATAGCCCTCACCATATTGATTCTTCGTGAGGTTTTTTCATTCATTAAATCAACCAAAGGACCGAACGGATCGGTGGCGTATGAGACAAACAAAACTATTGGTATGCTGGAGACAGAGATCCGTAAGATGTCTCACGCTATCAATAATCTGAATCAGTTGTTGACGATGCAGACGCATTTGTTGAAAGAATCTAGAGCTGAAAACCAGGCACTCCTGGCTGAAGTTCGTAAACTAAGAGAGGAGACTCGGCGATGAAGTGGAGTCTATTAGTTCTGATAATGTTGTTGCTGTTTGTTGGGTGCGGTGCCCTTGAGGATCTGTCCAACACCTTGTTCTACCGAGAGCCACCAGGGGTCACCAGTAACGCTGAGACAGCCGTGGAGATTGCCCGACCGCTGATACCCTCACCGTGGCGGGAGGCAGCAGTGGCTGTCACAGCGGCCCTGGCGACATGGTGGACAACGAAGAGAAGACTCTCTATCGACAAGGCCAAGTAATAAGGTATAACCTATGACGACCAAGCCGACTCCTCTACCTCGTCGAATCGTTGCGGTAACATGGAAAGACATTACTGCACGAGCTGACTGGGTAGGGGAGTTGGAACAGGTGCTTGAGGAATGTGAGCCGATTCTCTGCGTAACAGTGGGTTGGATCTTGAAGGAAGACGAAGAGGTCATGGTGCTAGCCGACTCGGCAACCAAGGACCGCACCTTTGGAGGGGTGACTGCGATTCCTAAATCAGTGGTAGTGGAAATCATAGATCTCAGGAGGGAGAGTGCCCACGATTTCCTGAAGAAATCTACCCTGAAGGAATTCATAAGGAAGAGAAAGAAGAAATGAAGAACTTCTTTGGATCGTTCTTGGATCGAACGATAGAGCTTCTAAGCCTCTCTATTATCTGCGGTCTGCTTTGGTTGCTGGTTGACTGGCTGTTCTTTTAGGAAGGAACCTAGCCATAAAACTTACAGACATGGACTACCAGCAGTTGATTCTAATGCGGGAAACTGGGCGGATGTTGTTTCACCTGTGCGAGAAAAACCTTGCGTACCACTCGAAAGAGAAGCGTTTCTATATTCGGCTCTGTTCAGATGACGACACCAGAGAGAGGTGGGTAGTCGCGCCGGCAAGAGGTCGTGCCCAAGCAATCAATAGCCTGTTAAGTGAGAAGCGAAGTTGGATCATCGCCAACCACTCGCAAAAGATTTACAACCTTGCGATTGTGTACAAGAAGAAGTTCCTTTGGTCGATAGCGGCAGCCGCTGCGATTGTTAGATAGGGGGGGGGTGAATGAGCTGGCACTATTCTCTGGCACTGGTGGAGGAATTCTCGGAGCGAGGATTGCTGGTCACCGCATCGTCTGTGCGGTTGAAAACGAACCGTACTGCATCGAGGTCTTGCTTCGGAGGCAAGAGGATGGGTCGCTCGACCCCTTCCCAATCTGGGATGACATCAGATCATTTGACGGTAAACCTTGGAATGGCATCGTCGATGTTGTGTCTGCTGGATTCCCCTGCCAACCCTTCAGCCAAGCAGGACAACAACGAGGAGAAGACGACAACCGAAATCTCTGGCCCGACACGGCGAGAGTCATTAGCGAGGTACGACCAAGAACTGTCCTCTTGGAGAACACACCCGGACTGCTTCGGCTCTACGGAACTACTGTCCTCGGTGACCTTGCCCGCCTCGGGTATGACTGCCGGTGGCAAACTATTTCCGCTCGTTCCGCAGGCGCGCTGCACCTCAGGAAGCGGTGGTGGTGCGTGGCCCACTCCTACAGCGAGCGACCGCAAAGGTGGAGGAAAAGGGTCGATCAGAAAAGACACCGGAAAACGAAGAGAAGACCGGCTCGACCATCTGCTTGAACCTGGACAACAGGGAAAACTTAGTCCAGACTGGGTGGAGTGGCTGATGGGCTGGCCTGTTGGCTGGACCTCCCTCGATCCCCTCCCCGAAGGAACGATGGAAGCGTGGGAGACAAGCGTGAAGGCCGGCACTTACTGGGCCACTGATCCAGCGGACACAGGTGAGGTGCCCCGGCTAACAGATAAGAAAGAGAATCGAGCTTCACGCTTGAAGGCAATAGGCAACGGCCAAGTCCCTGCCCAAATCCTCTTGGCCTGGGAAGTGCTGGGGTAGATGGCTAATATCTTTCATGGAGACTGCCTCGATGTTCTTCCTACATTGGCGAAGGAGTGCGTCAACTGTGTCGTGACCTCGCCACCCTACTACGGTCTCAGAGATTACGGAGAACAAGGACAACTCGGTCAAGAGGATCATCCAACGGAATACATTGAGAAGATGGTGGAGGTGTTCAGGTTGGTTCGTGAAGTTCTGAGACCTGACGGCACCGTCTGGCTGAACCTGGGTGATTGTTACTCCGGAGTCGGTAGAGGGGCAAAAGCAACTGGCCTCCAGAAAGCAGCAAGAGCAACCAAGCAACGAACAATCCCAGGATTGCCCAGTAAGAACTTGCTTGGGATACCGTGGAGGGTTGCGTTAGCCCTTCAAGAAGATGGCTGGTACTTGAGGCAAGACATCATTTGGCATAAGCCAAACCCTATGCCGGAATCAGTGACCGACCGCTGCACCAAGTCACATGAGTATATTTTTCTACTGTCAAAGTCTGAGAAGTATTACTTCGACATGGACTCCATCAAAGAAAGAACAACAGAGACAGTCAATGGACCCAGCCGATTCGGAGGAGGGAAGTACGGGGACAATGCCGAGGTGGAGGCAAGAACCAAGTCAGGGAATAACTACAAGGATTCGGGGTGGAGACACAAAAGGTCAGTATGGACAATTGGGACTCCGAACTATCCGCTACCGCACTTCGCAACATTTCCAACTTCACTGGTTCGCCCTTGCGTGTTAGCTGGTTCGCCCCCAGGTGGGTGCGTACTAGATCCTTTCTTTGGCACAGGCACAGTGGGAGAAGTTGCAGCGGAGGAAGGGCGGGACTGGATCGGCATTGAGATCAACGAAGAGTATTGCGAGATCGCAGAGAACAGGACTGCTCAACGGGGATTGTTTGAATGAGGCTGGTTCACATTGAACTGTCTGTAGCCAACCAAATGGTCGGCCTTCTGCATCGTCACCACCTACCTGTTGCTGGGCATCGCTTCAGCCTGGGTGCCGTCAAGGATGCCCGGTTGGTTGGCGTTGCGATTGTCGGGAGACCAGTTGCTCGAATGCGAGATCAAGTCAATGAGGTTGAAGTATTGCGAATAGCTACAGACGGAACCAAGAATGCTTGCAGCTTCTTATTAGGTGCTTGTGGCAGAGCTGCTAAGGCTCTTGGTTATGTAAGAATTCAAACATTTACTCTGGAGATTGAGGGGGGGGGGAGCCTCTTGGCAGCTGGTTGGAAGAGGGATGGGGATGTCGATTATGGCTCATGGGATCGACCATCAAGGGGTAGGGATAAAACAAAACATCCCACATCCGCCAAGGTCCGATGGTCTAGAACATTCCATGACATTGTAGAATATGAGCAGGTTATCAATAACTCAGAAAGCAACTCTGTTGCTCAACTTGGATTGTTTGAATGAGGAAGAAGGAAGAATGGATAAGTTAATCGAAGAGGTGGAGTTCACGAACATTGGCCGGCACAAGATAACCTCAAGGGTGGGGATTCGATTCGGAATACCTGTCGTTCACAATATCACAGGCTTCAATGACCTACTCTGGTATGTCGAAGTTGACGGTGGATATCCCATGTCTAAGCATCCTCTTGGGCCTGTCAGCGAACACAGATTCAAGACTTGGTTGGATTCCAATCAGACCAGAATGTTTGTGACAAAAACCGGGTTGGATTTCTCACCAAACAAACTTATAAACCTGAGCCTCGACGGCATGGCCAAGCACATACTAGGACTTGGTGACCGTTCGGATTCAAAAACAACTGGTGAAGAGTACCGAGAAGCCGCGCTCGAGGGACCGATTCGCAAGTGGATCAGCGCACTCAACAAGGCAGTGATAGAAGCGCAGCAGTGGTACGAAGACGGAGCTGCCCTATCAAATGAACAGATAGAACAGCTGATACCTTGGGAGAAACGCATGGCAAACAGCCATAACCTGGACGGAAAGGAATACTTCCTCGGACTGTGGAGAAACCTGTGTACCGGCAGGAAAATCAAGGCGACGGAAGTACCGCTTTCAGCCAGTCAATCATCCGGCCAGCCTTAATGTCTGGTTGGGTGACCCTGAGTACCTTCCAGCCCATAACTAGCGCGCTGTTGTATTTCTCACAGTCAGAGATAAACCCTTTCGGGCTGGTATGCCGGCCACGATTCCAGATCCCACCCTCTACCTCCAAGGCGACATACAATTCAGGCCAAGCGAAGTCGAACCTCCACCTTCTGACTGGATGAAACCTATGTTCCCGGATGAACTCAGGGAGATGGTGGCTTTTTATGAGGAGGGCCGCTTGTTTCTCCAGGTGGCTCTCGCCCCGTGGGCGGGGGGGTGTACTCGATGACCGCTTGCGGCGTGATGAGGACGACCGCTTTCTTTTTGCTATCCCAAAAGACTTCGTGTTCGAGGTCTTCGATTTGATCGTGAAACTTTTGCGGCCAGGAAAGTTTGAGTTTGAGTCTTCTGCCGATATTTTCAGGGCGCATCCACTTCTACTTCCTACTGTCGTTTCTCAGCTTCCTTCGACGCTGCCCTGGTCGCGAGAATCTTCTTCGCATACACCCACTGGTCACGCTGTTTGTGGGATCGAATGTATTCAGAAGGCTGGGTAGCGGCTTCGTTATAACATTGCAGGGTTTCGGCTGCCATAGGGCAACCCCAACCCCACCATAGTTGACAAGCACAAATGGCTTTCTCAATCATGCAGACCAGATCCCTGGCGACTTCCGACCGGCATATGATACCGAGAAAAGATAATAAGCTATTGTTTGTAGACGGCAGTTCGTGCAGGAAGCGGAGGAGTTCTTCAAGGTCGATCTCAGTAGACCTTTCCTCTTTGTCATAGTACCTGAAGTTCGCCTCTTCACCCTCATTGGTTACGGGATAGGAGTAGAGGGTCTGGATATCGTGAGTCCCGTCTTGCAGATTATGAATGACCATCTGCAATCTCACTCGACCATGAAAGTGGTATACCTGGACGGAGAACCTTGCTCCGAACTCCACCAAACCGAAGTCTTCAGTTGGCGTAACTTCCAAATCTCCAGACCCTCTCTTAATCATTCGACTTCTGTGATATCAGCAACGGAGAATGCAGGGGACTCAGGCTTAGAGTCCGAATCCCTGTAAGCACCCTCTCTGGCAGCAGTGAAGTGGTCCTTGCCACCCCTCTTCGGGATCCGCAACAGCACATCCAGGTCGCAGTTTTCCTTCCAGTCCTCCACCTTTGAGGAATCGAAGGGTACGAAAACTTCCTCTACTAAACCCCAGAACTCCTCGGCGTTACCAGGATTAACCCCTTCTGCCTTTGCCCGCTCCTTGATCATCCGCTCCCGCATGACAGTGATTTTATACCACTTCCGAACTGGTGACCCAATCATTGCAGCAACCCTCTTGGCGTGTTTGAGGTGGTCCTCATGATCGAACCTCGACGAGGAGGGGGAGGGTTCCTCTACGGGTGCCTCAGGGGCTTCAGGTTCGACAACCACCACCACTGGCTCCGATACCACTGCGTCCACGATACGGGGCTTGTCGACGACGACAGCGGGCGGGTCGAGACGCTCCACCAGACCCGCTGACCCACGCTTCTTTGCCGGCCTCACCTCTGCTGGCAAATACTCCGCGTCGTCACTGCTCTGGATCGCTTCCTGTACCTCAGGACTCAGCTTGATACGCTTCAAAGCCCTGCGAATCACGCTCTTCTTAGCCATCTCCTCGAAGTAGGTGACCCAAGGTCCGTTGTTTCCGCTGCGAGAACCACTACGCACCTGTTCGATATCCTCAAGGTTCATCGTCTCGATCTGCCGGCTACCATTCTTGAGGTCAACAAGACAGTAGCATCCTACCACTGGACCCCTCGACTCAGCAGTTCCGAAAGCATCGTAGTCGTGAGAGAAGTTATCTTCAGTGCGCTTGTAGATATCATTCTTCCGCACTACGCCAGAGTGAATCGCATTCACCGTTCCACTTCGGTTCGCAAGGTCAATCAACCCAGCATAACCAATCACAAGGTTAGCTTGGTCACCATATGGCACGATCCACGCACTACCCAGCACTCCAATGTCAAGGCCCAGGTGGGTGGCTCGAATGATGGAGTTGATAATCGTATCAGGCCGGCAGTTCTGGATAGCCGGATTCATCTTCACCTGACTGCTGACATTCCTGAGGAATCTGTCCTGCTCGATATTCCCAGGCAATAACTCCAAAAGTTTGGGGCCAGATTTCTCCAGCCAATTGTCCACTCTCTGTATACTGTTCACTTCTTGTTTCCCTTCCATCGGAGTACTCTGAACTCCGTGTCGTTGGTTGTGTAACTAGCCCTCTTCTGTTTCAAATAACTCAACTCACCCAAACTACAAGTACCACCCTCTGCGTCAGACAACGCAGCCATCAAAGCAGCCTTCGCGTCCCGTTCGTCTTTGGTTGCTTGAGCCTTCAGTTCCTTGGTAACTAGCCAAGATCGCACCAGCTCTTCCGATACCTCTACCGTAGAGTCAGGTTGCCGGCGTAGATTTGTCATGGTTTCCAGGCTCGGTAGCACCTCAGTCGGTGGAACTTTCGGGATAACATGATCGTTCCAGAAGGATAGAACTTTGGCCTTAGCACCCTCAAAGATCTCCTCATTCTTGTGTACTATGTAGAATGAACGACGGAGATTCCCGTCACCATGTAGTACAGGAATCACTACGCGCTGAAGATCTGCCACAAATATTTGCCACTGTGCTTGCACCAGTATGTGGTCAGGCACCTCGTCGGTTCCTTGCTCACCAAACACCCCATACATCGAGGTAGTCTTCGCCTCAATGCCCACCCTCTGGTCTCCGTATATCGAGAAGCCATCGAGGTTAGCGTGGGCCGGCAACACCCTACCGTCTGGCTCCTCCACCAGCTTCGTGAACTTCTTGTCTACCTCGACGAGACTGTCCGGATTCCTGTTACCCAATTGCTCGTCTGCCCAGATTACAAGCATAGGCTCGCAATCATTGCCCAGATTCTGCGCCTCAGTCCCTCCTCCATGGTCAGTACCCACAACTTTTTGCAGGTAAATGTCGTGAGCATTCGCAAATGGACTCAAGCCCATGATCGCTGCAACATCTGAAGCCCCGACAGATACCCGCCTAGCCTCCAGTTCTTCCACTGATATAGGCAATACAAACTCCCTTCCTTTAGATTAATCTCCCACCGATTGGTCGGATAAGGTACACCATTATCGTGGTATGGTCTTACATTCTTTTCTTCTTTTTCTTCTTAGCCAATAGTCCCCGCTCATGCTCGACAAAGACCTGCATGGCAGTGGCAGCAAACAGCACAGGATCAGCCTCCCAGTCTGTTGCCTTCCAGATATGGAAGTCCTGGCGCAACTGACAGAGGTCAGTCTCAGGCCAGAGTTCCTTCATCTTTGCTAGATTCCAGGGCTTCATGATCGAATCAGTGAAGAAACTTTTCGGAAGCTTGGCCCTTGCTATCTCCATTTTGTCCGCGAACCCCATAAGATTCAGCCCTTTGCTCCTCATTAACATTCGCACCGGGTGCAACTCAGCAAATAAAAACCTGCTGATATATTCTCTACCTCCCTCATCTTTGTACGGGACCAGATTGAATACCGACCTACCCACTGCGTCTTTACCATGCTTGTCCATTGATAATCCCCTCACCCTGTGCAGTAGCCTGCTGTTCTTGTCCCTGCACAAATCAAACAACATGAACAAGTTGTCCCGCTCATACTCGTGAGCAGAGATACCACCTATTTCTGTGCTGCCCCTTTGCTCTGAGATAGGGTCACCGTCTCGTAGTTCTTTCAAGTCTTCTCGGTACTCCTCATATTCCAGTAAGAGAAAGTATCGCGGTAACTTTTGATCGTAGTGACGCGCTCGCCCAAGGAATCCCTGCTCTCCGAGAGTGTTGTCTGGTCTTGAAGTATTGTATTTGTTCTGTGATCTGAATCTGAGTACCGCAGACTTCGCCCAAACTGCTAGATTCCACAGAGCTGTACGCGTGAGTAACCCACCAGCTGATATATCCGGGGGAGTCTTTGCCATCAGTTTGTGCAAGGGCTGTGGTCTGATCTTACTCGGTTGTTCCAGGAACCCTACCGGCACAGCTCCTCCCTTCTCTGCGCGGTAGGATTCTTGGGTGCCACCGGTCGGGGCGAGTCAATAAAGTACGGGAGAATCGATCCTGCACGCCCCATCCTACAAGCTTTCCAGGTATTGGGCAGTCAGGCCATGAAACCTAGCGTGTCTCCGGATGCCAGACCAGAAATTGGAATCATCGGTGTAGGACTCCCATGTGACATCACCCTCGGTATAGATCAGGATCTGTAGGGCAGGTACCGAGTACCAGATCCCGAAGTGGGGAGAATCATCTGGTGTCGTCAACGGATAAAATCCTAGCTTCTCCCGGTCACTAGCATTCTGTATCTTATCCACTTCGGCACCGTCACCCAGGATGATAGTCCCTCTTTCCTCCCGATAACTATGCGCATCATCTGTGTGACCTATGCCATCGGATGTCTGTGTCCGGATTCTCCCTCCCCACTCCCCGGAGCTGGCACAATCCATGCGCGTGATCATCCTATGTAGTAATTGTAGTCTCATTTTATACCTACTTTCCTATTGGCCATTTCTCCTACGATCTAATTCTGGCACCACTACCATGATAATTACTATCCCGATGATGGTGATCAACATCCGGCCACCGATACACAAAATCCACTAGCAACAGCGTGTTTCCTACTAGCCTGTCCTTTCCACTCTAGAAATTGCCATGTTCCGGGAGTGTCTCGGTATCTCACATCGTGTCGGTCGCCATCTTCCACTGGCATGCCGCACCATGTTGATGGGAATTCGTGCCGCTTTAAATTGACTGGAACCGCAACCGATCCACCGCGATTGACAATATCAACTGACTGTCGATGGTTCTTTTCACTTCTTGAGTAAGTAAGATGCCGATTGTCTGGAAACTTACCCGATAGGAATCTACTTAGTCGCAATGTAGATTTACTGTAATCGTAGAAATTACAATCGGAGAACCGATCAAAACCTGCCAACACATCACCGATCCCGGTATCGGTACTACCGTCAATTCGCGCGGCAGGTTCGATCGAGTTTCTACGACAGCTCAAGATGTGACTGTCTAGCTCTAACATTAACAGTCGGATGAATAGGTCTGGATTCCCTACTAGTAGCATTGTCTTCCACAGTTTGGAATTCTTACCAGATCTGATTTTCAGATGCCAACATCCGTGACCGAGACATCCCGCGGTACAAGCTGGACTCCTGTTGTCGCACATTTCCACTCCGGATTCTCTACCGGGCGAACCGTACCAGATAAGAGTTTTGACTGGTTCCGGGATTGATTCTCCCTTCTCGGTCTTGGTTCCACTACCGAATATATTTATGCTCGAATCCGCTACCGGGAGAATTGGAATAACTCTCCTGAATCCTAAACCTAGTGCGCGTATCTGGATTCTGGACCATGATTCTCTGATCTGTTTTCTGATGTCAGCTTTCGAGCCTAGATCCCGATCGGCATACTTCCGGAGAATCTCCGGAGAAATTACCGGGTAAGCTTTATTACCCATCGACGGTCTCCCTTTCATCGTCTGGCAAATCCTCAATTTCCATAATGTATTCGGTCATTCTTTCCTTCATCCTAGGGTGCAGTTCAATTGGAAAATCAAATACCGCAACTCGATTACAAATCCCACATCTTGCACCCTTGTCCGGAGTAACCAGAACGCAATCGTCCACTAGGTCAACATCGTCTGGACTATCCGCTATACAAGATAGGGAGCAAATCCAGAATGTTGGGGACGCACCACCACCACCTAGATACCACTTCACATCGCTCATTATTTCCTACTTCCATCCAAGAAACAGGAATCACAAACCGGCACATCGTCGAGCATTATCCTGTCAGAATCATGAACAAACACGCCATCGCTCTTGTTCCCGAATACATCCGATGACGATTCCGGGTCTTGTAGACACTTCGGACACAATTGGAACGGACCTAACGGGTCATCATCTACTGGAATCTGTAAGTACTTATCGCCGTCGTTCATTCTTCCCTACTCCTGACATTCTTCCCACCAACATACCCATCTGGACTCACGATCATAAAATCCAACATCTGGATTCCTAACAACTTACCAGCCGATTCTAGGCGAGTCTTTACTGCCATATCTTCCCTACTGGCTACAAGATTGCCCGATGGATGATTGTGGCCAGCGATGAAACTTGACGCATTGTTCAGGATTAAACCTTTGAACACTTCCCTAGGATGGACAAGTGACGCACACAAACTGCCTACGGATACAATTTCCGATGCGATGATCTGGTTCTGAACATCTAGATGGAGTACTACGAATTTCTCCCTATCCGATGAACCAATTAGATCCTGTAGAATCGGTCCAGCATCTTCCGGTCCAGAGACCCTATCCAATTCATCCGGCCTGGACTCCCTAACTAGTTCAGTAGTTACTAGTCTAATTGACATCTTCCTACCCTTCCCAATTGCACGCTAGGATGTACAAGATTGGCCATATGGCCAGAAAACCTAGTGCCATTATGAATCCAAACACATCCGCGACATTATCGTCATCCATCTTCCCTCACTTCCAATAGTGATAAGGTAATACCTTTCCAAGATTACCGCAACAATTGGTTTCAGTTAGTGGATTTTATTTTAGATGGATGGTTCGTGTTCTAATTATCGGAGAAGCTTGGGTGCCGATCCTGGTAGTGGAGCTGCAGCTGGCAAGCTATCCGCGAGCTGCTCGAGAATCCAGCTGGATCCAGCTCATATCACCATAACGACAGTATCACCTAGCCTAGTAAGCTCGAGCGCGGTAACGAGTTACCCTAGAATCCGATCCTGGTATCCCATAATGCATCTTACCGGACTATGCTAGAATGAGACGATGGGGGGGGGCATAGGGTAGCCGGCCCCCCCGGAGCCAGGGCTGATCGTGATATATAAGCCCTTTCCACGATGCTTTCCGCGTGAGGGCTGGGTTGCGCTAGGAGGCTAATAATGGACCGACTAATC
>Ga0302120_10000108_pt1 | contig 31885 bp, 29 predicted proteins | sample AG5_Bottom_MG_FD_203118 | JGI IMG/M metagenome (GOLD analysis project Ga0302120, IMG submission 203118) | Marine microbial communities from Western Arctic Ocean, Canada - AG5_Bottom | ecosystem: Environmental > Aquatic > Marine > Oceanic | place: Canada: Western Arctic Ocean | collected 2017-10-01 | reverse complement strand
CCGGGAAACATCGGGGTGGGCTCGGCGCCGACTACGAAATCGAGTTGCTCGACGAGAACGCTGAGGTTTTTGCCTTCGGCGACCGCGGACGGTTCCCGCCGCCCGGCGTGGCCGGTGGCGGTCCATCAGCGCTCAACCGAATCAGCTTCGACGTGGCTGGCCACGAACTCATCCCGCCGCTGGCGTCGAAGATCGTGGGGGTCAAGTTGCACAAAGGCGACCGGGTTCGCATCGCCTCTCCAGGCGGCGGAGGTTACGGCGACCCCGCCGACCGCTCGCTCGAGGCCATCGAACGCGACCTTCGGTTGGGCTACACGACGGTAGAGGGTTCGGGAACGTGACTCCACAGGGGTCGAGTCGCGTAGTGGGGATCGACGTGGGCGGCACATTCACCGACGTGTTCATGGTCGACGACCGATCCGGCGAGTTCACGGTCGCCAAGGTCCCGTCGACCAGAGGCGACGAAGAACTTGGCTTTCTTGCCGGCGTGAGGGCAGTGGTCGACTCGTTCGATGAAATCGGCGCCGTGATCCACGGGACGACGGTCGGCACGAACGCGTTGCTCGAACGCAAGGGTGCCATCACTGGCATCATCACCACGGCAGGATTCGCCGACGTGCTCGAAATGCGCCGGCGCGACCGGCCGAACACGTGGGGTTTGTGGGGCGACTTCATCCCGATCGTCGAACGCGATATGCGGCTCGAGGTCGCCGAACGAACCGGTGCCGACGGCACGATCGTGCAAAAGGTCGACCAGGCCGCGGTGACTGCTCAAGCTCAGGTGTTGCTCGCAGCCGGAGCAGAAGCGTGTTGCATAGCGTTCATCAACTCCTATGCGAACGACGAGAACGAACGGTTGGCCCTCGACGCGGTCAAACTGGTGTGGCCGAACGACCACGTCACCAGCGCAGCCCTGCTGCTCCCGGAGGTGCGGGAGTTCGAACGAACCTCGACCGGAGCGATCAACGCGTACTTGCAGCCGGTGGTCGGCGACTACATCGAACGGCTCGAAGTTGCGCTGGCCGATGGTGGGTTCGGGGGACGGTTCTTCATAGTGCAGTCGAACGGCGGCGTGATGACATCGACGGCCGCCCGAGCGCTACCGGTGCGTACCGCACTGAGCGGACCGGCGGCAGGCGTGATCGCCGGCGCCCACCTGGCGGCGGCGGCCGGATTCTCGAACGTCATCACCTGCGACATGGGAGGCACGAGCTTCGATGTCGCGGTCATCGCCAACGGCGAGGTGGTGTCGGGCGCACAGACGAGCGTCGACTACGGCCTGGTTATCCGGACGCCGATGATCGAGATCTCGACCATCGGCGCCGGCGGCGGTTCGTTGGCGTGGGTCGATGCTGGTGGGATACTGCGGATCGGACCCGAATCTGCCGGCTCGGTGCCAGGGCCCGCCTGTTATGGGCGGGGCAACGGCCGCCCGACCGTTACCGACGCTCATTTGGTGTTGGGGCGCCTCAATGGTGAACGTCCGATCGGAGGCCTCGACCAACTCGATACCGAGGCGGCCCGCGATGCGGTACGTCGAGAGGTGGCCGAACCTCTGGGTTTGTCGATCGAGGAAGCGGCTGAGGCGATCCTTCGTATCGCGACGAGTCGAATGGCCGGCGCGTTGCGCCTGGTGTCGATCGAACGTGGCCACGACCCGGGCGAGTTCATCGCGATGCTCTTCGGCGGCGCCGGAGCGTTGCACAGCTGCGGCCTGTTGGCCGACGTCGGCCTTTCGGCCGCGCTCGTGCCTCGTTATCCGGGCGTGACGAGCGCTCTCGGATGCACGGTTGCCGATGCTCGACACGACGTGGTTCAAACGCTCAACCTCGCGGTCGCCGACCTCGCCGATCAGGCGGCGGTTGCAGCGTTGACCGATCGGCTCGGTCGAAGCGAGACTGCCGTTCGCAGTTTCCTCGACGACTCCGGGATGGTGCTCGACGACGTCAGCGTCTCAGTCGTACTCGACATGTCTTACGTGGGTCAGACCCACACCGTCTCGGTGCCGGTCGAAAACCTCGACACATTGAGCCAGGCTGACGTGCTCGGCGCATTCGAGAAGAAGTATGAGGACACCTACGGCCGGGTGCTCGAGTCGATCGCCGTGCGAGTGCTCTCGGCCCGCACGACGGTGGTCGGTACCCGCCCCAAGATCGATCCGGCGGCCCTGGCGCCGCGTCCCGACGCAACGGTGCCTCTGGCCGGCGAACGAAACGTGTTCTTCGATGGCGAGTGGCGCCCCACATCGATCTGGCCGCGACTAGAGCTCCCCTCCGGTTGGCTGTGCGAGGGTCCGGCAATCCTCGAGCAACCCGACGCCACCATCGTGGTCGAGCCCGGCTTCACCGCTGAGGTCGATCCGCTCGGAAACGTCGTCATCACCAACGCGAGCGGTGCATGAGCCGGTTCGCCCACCTCGATCCAGCGTCGACAGCCCTGCTGCTGGTCGACCTACAGAACGACTTCATCCATCCCGAAGGGGCCTACGCCAGAGGTGGCGTAACCTCGGAAACGATTGAAGCGCTGCCCAAACGGCTTGGCGCGGTCGCCGACACCGCACGATCATGCGCGATACCGACCATTGCGACGCTGTTTACGCTGGTGCCGGGCCCCGACGGACCGTTGATCTCCGACCATTTGGCTCGCCTGCGGCCGTTTCTCACCGACGGCGACTTCGCCCCGGGAAGCTGGGGACAGTCGCCGATCGACGCAGTTGGCGCCATTGACATAGCCGTCGAAAAGGTGGCCTACTCCGCCTTCCATGCGAGCCGCCTCGAGTTCGTCCTCGGTCGGTTGGGCATCACGGCGTTGCTGGTTGCGGGAATCGTTACGAACGGCGGCGTGGCGTCGACGGTTCGGGCGGCCCATGTGCTCGATCTCCACACCGTGGTGTTGTCCGATGGGTGTGCGGCCTTTGGCACTGAACCTCACGACACTGCGATTGCATCGCTCGCGACTGTGAGCGACATAGCGACGTGTTCGGACGTTATGGGTTGGCTCCAAGGCCTCAGCTAGAAGGCGCTTTGGTCGGAGTTGGCGCTGACGCGTTGTACGTGGTTGCCGAGAATGCTCATGGTGTAGGAAACCCGCCTGCTTTGGCGACCAGACCGGGGGTTGAGTGTTGTAGTTCGTATTCCAGCCAGGCCGTGGATTGGATGAGAAGGTCGAGGTCTAGGCCGGTGTCGAAACCCATCTCGTGCAACAGGTAGACGACGTCCTCGGTGGGTACGTTGCCGGTTGCACGTGGGGCGAACGGGCATCCTCCGACGCCACCGAGGCTCGAATCGAAGATGCGCACCCCGGCGTCGATCGCTGCCACGATGTTGGCGAGGGCCGTATTGCGCGTGTTGTGGAAGTGCCCGCGCAGCGGGATTACGTCGACCGCCTGCGAAACACCCTCGACGAGCGAGGCGACCTTGCTGGGAACTGCCACCCCTATGGTGTCGGCAAGCACGATCTCATCGGGTTTGGTCGCGGCGAGTTGGCGGGCGATGTCGACGACGAGATCGGGATCGACACGACCCTCGAAGGGGCAACCAAAGGACGCAGCGATCGTTACCGAGGTCTTCTTGCCGGCAGCGCGGGCGGCGTCGCCTATGGCGGCCCACCGCTCGATCGACTCGGCGATCGACGCGTCCTGATTGCGCTGCGAGAAGGTTTCGGAGGCGACGACGACACCGGTGACCTCGTCGATCTCGGCGGCAATCGCCCGCTCGACGCCGCGCGTATTGAAGGCGAGGGCGCTATAGCTAACCCCATCGATTCGGGGAACCTTGGCCATGACGGCATCGCCGTCGGCCATCTTTGGCACCGCCTTCGGGTTCACGAAACTGGCGGCCTCGATGCGGGTGTGACCTCCAGCGATCAACCGTTCAATGAGCGCCACCTTCTGGTCGGTGGTGAGGTCTGCCGGGTCGGCTTGGAGGCCGTCGCGCGGCGATACTTCGACGATCTGGATATGTTTTGCCATCGGCACCGAGCCTAGTGTTGGGTATGCCAGGAGCCCTGAGTGACATTCGCGTAATCGAGATGGGAACCCTGCTCGCGGGGCCCTTCTGCGGTCAACAGCTCGCCGATCACGGTGCCGAAGTGATCAAGATCGAGCCGCCCGGCAAGGGCGACCCAATGCGCGACTGGGGTCAGGAGATCGCCGAGGGACGGTCGCTCTGGTGGCCGGTCATCGCCCGAGGCAAGAAGTCGGTCACGGTCAACCTGCGCGAGGAAGCGGGCCAGGAACTAGTCCGTCAACTCATCAAGGATGCCGATGTCCTCATCGAGAACTTCCGGCCGGGAACCCTCGAGCGATGGGGGCTAAGTCCCGAAACGCTGCACGCCATCAACCCGCGGCTCATCATCACCCGGGTGAGCGGCTGGGGTCAGTTCGGACCCAACTCGGACCAGCCTGGGTTCGGTGCAATCGGTGAAGCAGTCGGCGGTATTCGGTACACGACCGGTGAGCCCGATCGTCCTCCGAGCCGAACCAGCATCAGCATCGGCGACACCCTCACCGCGTTGTTCGCGACGATCGGCACGCTTAGCGCGCTGCATGCTCGTGAAGGTACCGGTCGCGGGCAGGTGATCGACGCGGCCCTGTACGAGTCAGTTCTGGCCGTCATGGAGTCGTTGCTCACCGAGTATCACGTTGCCGGGTTCATCCGCGAACGAACCGGCTCGTTGATTCCCAATATTGCGCCTGCGAACATCTATCCGACGGCGGGCGAAGGGTCGCACCTGATCTCGGGAAATCAGGACACCGTATGGTGTCGACTCGCCGAGGCGATGGGCCGTCCCGAACTCGCCACGGACGTCAGGTACGCAACACATCTCGCCCGCGGCCAAAACCAGGCCGAACTCGACGGTCTCATAGCCGAGTGGACCATTGACTACACGAGCGACGAGTTGCACACACTCCTGAAAGAACACGGTGTGCCCAACAGCCAGATGTATCGAGCTCCCGAAATGTTGGCGGACGAACACTTCGCAGCTCGCGACTCGATCAAGTGGATCGACAGCCACGACTTCGGGGAGATCCCAATGCAGAACGTCGTGCCGAAGCTGTCCGACACGCCCGGCGAGGTTCGCTGGTCGGGGCCGACCCTCGGACAACACAACCTTGAGGTGTTGCGCGACATCCTTCACCTCGACGACGATGCGATCGACCAGCTGGTCGCCGAGGGCATTGTCGACGGGTCTGTCGAAGGCGTCGCCGAGGGAGCTGAGCAGCGATGACTCCTCCATCTCGGGATTCCACGAGCGAGTCGGACCTCGACCTCGACTACAAGACGGCCGGCTTCTCGAAGCGGCTCGGCTTCGGTCGACGTCCAGCGCTGGTCGTCATCGACTTTTGCCATGCGTACCTCGATGCCGACTCGCCTTTATACGCCGGCGTCGAGGACGCTCGCGCATCGTCAGAGCGACTTCTGCGTGCGTCGCGGGCGGCCGGAATTCCGATCATCCACACGCGTGTCGAGTTTCAGCCAGACGGCGCCAACGGTGGCGTCTTCTTTCGCAAGGTCGACGCGCTGAAGTGTTTCATCGAGGGGAACCCGCTCGGCGAACCAGGCCCTGGGCTCGAGCCACAGTCCGGCGAGGTTGTCGTCATCAAACAATACGCATCGGCGTTCTTCGGCACTTCGCTTGCGTCGACACTGACGGCACTCGGCGTAGACACCTTGATCCATGCCGGCGTCTCCACCAGCGGTTGTGTGCGGGCCACCGCCCTCGACGCTTGCCAGCACGGCTTTGTTCCGATTGTGGTTCGCGAGGCGGTCGGCGACCGTGATCAGGGCGTCCACGACGCCAACCTGTTCGACCTCGACGCGAAGTATGCCGACGTGGTTTCCGAAGACGAGACCCTCGCGTACCTGAACGGGTTGGACTGATCAGCTCGGCCCCTTTCAGTCCTCAACTCAGCGTTTCTACGAAAGCTTGCTTCGGGGCCACATACAGGCGTACCAGCCACCTCGGTGTAGTCTGCGGCGAGTGGAACAGCGTTCCTTAGGAGGTTTTGTGTGCCTGATGTTGTTGGATACCGAGCAAAGATCGGCGTGGTCGTGCCGTCGACCAACACGGTCGTCGAACACGACCTCAACCAGGTGCGGCCACCCGGCGTCACCTTTCACAGCGGGCGTTTCTTCGTCGAAGCCCCAGACCTGAGCACCGATGAAAACTTCCTGCACTTCCTTGGGTTGATTCGCGAGACCATCCCCACCGCACTCCGAGACCTCATGACCTGCGAACCCGACCACATCTTGATGGGGATGTCGGCCGAGACGTTCTGGGGAGGGAAGGAAGGAAACGCGGCATTCGAGGCCAGCGTGCGCGAGCAGACAGGCGATCTCGGGATCACTTCGGGCGCAGACGCGTGCAACGCGGCGCTGGAACGTCTCGGCGTCTCCAACATCGCGTGTATAACTCCATACCAACCGGTGGGCGACGCTCAGGTTGACGGCTATTTCTCCGAGTGCGGCTACGACGTGAAACGAGTTCACGGTTTGAAGTGTGCGACCGCCACCTCGATCGCCGACGTGCAGCCCGACACCCTCCTGGACGAACTGAAACGCCTCGATGGTCCCGACATCGATGCCATCATCCAGTGTGGAACAAACCTGTCGATGGTGGCGGTGGCCGACAAGGCCGAGCAACTGCTCGGCAAGCCCGTACTGGCCATCAACGCGACCTGTCTGTGGCACGCTCTGCGGGCCCTCCACATCGAAGACCAATTTTCGGGCCACGGCATGATGCTTCGCGAGTTCTGAAATGCCCGCAGGCGTCTCGTCCATCGCCGCTCCACATGTCGTCGTCGCCGGTGCCGGTCCGGTCGGTTGTGTGGCCGCCGCGGTGCTTGCCAAATCCGATGTCCGGGTCACCTTGGTCGAGGCAGCTCCGTCACTCCCTCGCGAGCTGCGGGCCTCCACGTTTCATCCCGCGACCCTCGAATTGCTTCGGCCGTACGGCGTCGTCGACGAGATGATCGCCCGCGGCCTCGTCGCCCAACACTTCGCCTATCGAGATCGTCGCGTCGGAGTCGTGGCCCGATTCGACCTCGGCGAACTGCGTGACATCACGAACTACCCGTTTCGCCTTCAGTGCGAACAGTTCAAGCTGTGCGAGATCCTTCTCGAAAAGTTTGCGTCGAACCCGCTGATCGATGTGCGCTTCAGTTCGGCCATCGGGGCTGTCGAACAGCGGTCCGAGGGTGCTGCCGCTGTACTGACCAACGGCGAGACAATCGAGGCCGACGCTGTCATCGGGGCCGACGGTGCCGCGAGCGCTGTGCGCAAGTCGCTCGGTTGCACGTTCGATGGCATGACCTACGCCGACCGCTACCTCGTGGTCTCGACGCCCTATGAGCTGTCCGACCATATGCCCGACCTCTCCTACGTCAACTATGTTTCCGATCCCGATGAGTGGATGGTGCTCCTACGCACCGTCGATCTTTGGCGAGCCCTTTTCCCAGTGTCCGACGACGAGACCGACGATCAGGCGCTCAGCGACGAAAGCGTCGAGCGGCGATTGCAGGGTGTGGTCGCCAAGCCGACTGCATACGAGGTGGCCCACCGCACGATCTATCGCGTGCACCAACGGGTAGCCGACCGATTTCGTGTGGGGAGGGCGGTGCTCGTTGGCGATGCCGCACACATCAACAACCCGCTAGGCGGCATGGGAATGAATGGGGGAGTGCACGATGCCGTATTGCTGGCGGGTGGGCTGGCGGGACTCTTGCACGGCACGGTGACCGATCAGCAGCTCGATGGGTACGCAGCGCTTCGTCGCCAGCTGGCCCTCGACTTCGTCCAGAGACACACTCACGAGAACGCGGTCACGCTCGCCACGCCCGACGCTTCGATTCGGGCAAAGGCACTCGAGCAGATGACCGAGCGGGCTGCGAATGTCGACACTGCGTACGACTACCTGCTGCAAGCCTCGATGATCAAAGCGGTGTGGGCGATGGAAACCGAGCTCCGCTCGATCGACGCCTACCCGTTCGGCTGAGAGGCCGGGTCAGCCCTGGTAGTCGAGAACCAGGAACTCGTTGGTTTGGTAGCTCGTGAAGACGACCTCGTGGTCGCCGTCGTCGACATCGCCCCATGAGAACACCCCAGGCGCCGCTTGGACCGCGACGATTCGCTGTTTGTTTCGTTGACCGGAACACTGTTTCGTTCTAGTCTCGACACTCATCGAGTGTGAACTCGACCGCCGCGTCAGGCGGCCACCATTTGGAGGAACTCTCAGACATGATTCGCAGACTGCTCGTGTTCTCGACGGTGCTCGTCGCTCTTTTGAGCCTGATTTCGGCTCCAGCGCTCGCCGACCACGGCGTCGCACACAACGGCGAAACCGCCGATGTGTCCAAGACCGAAGGTTTTGTCCAGGACGAGGTGGTCACCGTCACCGGTCACGGGTACGAACCGGGCGCGACGCTCACCGTGGTGCAGTGCTTCGTCTTCCCGGCCGCTGGTCCTGCCGACTGCGAACTCAGCAACTACGGCCAGTACACCGCAGAGGTCGGCGCTGACGGTTCGGCAAGCATCGACTACGTCGTGAATGTAGTTGAGGGCCGCTGCGATGCAACCACTCCGTGCTTCATTGTGGTTAGCGACGGAATCGGTCCCGCGGCCAACGCCGTCGGCACTGAGGTGACCTTCGCTGGAGCCGCACCAGCGACCACCGCCGCGCCCACCACAACGGCGGCGCCAGCTACTACAACGGCGGCGCTGGCTACAACCGCCGATGTGTCCAAGACCGAAGGTTTTGTCCAGGACGAGGTGGTCACCGTCACCGGTCACGGGTACGAACCGGGCGCGACGCTCACCGTGGTGCAGTGCTTCGTCTTCCCGGCCGCTGGTCCTGCCGACTGCGAGCTCAGCAACTACGGCCAGTACACCGCAGAGGTCGGCGCTGACGGTTCGGCAAGCATCGACTACGTCGTGAATGTAGTTGAGGGCCGCTGCGATGCAACCACCCCGTGCTTCATTGTGGTTAGCGACGGAATCGGTCCCGCGGCCAACGCCGTCGGCACTGAGGTGACCTTCGCTGGAGCCGCACCAGCGACCACCGCCGCGCCCACCACAACGGCGGCGCCCACCACAACGGCGGCGCCCACCACAACGGCGGCGCCCACCACAACGGCGGCGCCCACCACAACGGCGGCGCCCACCACAACGGCGGCGCCCACCACAACGGCGGCGCCAGCTACAACCGCCGCACCGGTAGAGCCAGACACTGCCACCGACGATGAAGGCGATTCCGAAGTCGCAGCCGGCAATGACGAAACCGATCCCGACGGCGGTGGCCTACCCGGCTGGGCGATACCGCTTGCGATCGTTGCCGTCGTCGTCGTGGGGGCGGCTCTTGCCATCAGGAAAAAGAAATAGGTTCGCCGGACACCGAGGCCGTCGCCGACTCGTAGCGATGTCGGTGGCGCTCGTCGCCGCCTCGTGCACCGGCGACAGCGAGATCGTCGCTCCTTGGGAAGTGCAGTTCGGTTCACCCCAGGCTGACACCTCGTTTGGTGTCGCGGCCGCGCCCGATGGTGACGTCGTCGTGGCGTTGGCTACCGAAGGTTCGTTCGGTCAACCAAATGCCGGCCGTCGCGATGTTGTGCTCGCCCGATATACCAACGCCGGATCGGCCGTATGGCAAACTCAGGTTGGCGGCGAGAGCAGCGACTCTCCGCTCGGTGTCTCGATATCTCCCGACGGGTTCATCTATGTCGGCGGTTTCACCGAAGGCGCGTTTGCCGGTGAAAACGCTGGCTCTGCAGACGTGTGGCTTGCCAAGTTCGACGGTGACGGTACCGAGGTCTGGCGCCGACAATTCGGCGGCGAAGGCTGGGATCGAGGCTTCGATGTCACTGCATTCGATGGTGGTGCGTACATCACCGGTTACACGGCGAGCGTTCTCGACCTCGCGACCGATCGCGAAGGCTTCGATGGTTTCGCTGCTCGTTTCGATGCCGACGGCAATCTCGAATGGATCAGCCAGGTCGGCACCGACGCTGCCGACTGGGGTCAGGGCTCGAGCCTGGCGCCTGACGGAGGCCTGTACCTCACTGGCTACACCGAAGGCGTCCTGGGCGACGCCCACTCGGGCCGAAAGGACGCCTTTGTCGTTCGCATGAGCCCGTCCGGCGACGTCGTCTGGATCCGCCAATTCGGTACGCCAGAACTCGACTGGCCCCAGGGCGTTGGTACGACCGCCGATGGTGGGGTCCTGCTCGCCGGATCGACTGAGGGCGACCTCAACGGCCCGAACGCAGGGTTGCGTGATGCGTTCATCGCGTCGTTCGACGCCGACGGTAACCAGCGGTTCATCACCCAGTTTGGCACCGCCGGAGTCGACTCGGCCTTCGAGGTGCGGGCGGTCGCCGGTTGGGTCGTGGCTACCGGAAGCACCGAAGGCGACCTCGGCGGTGCATCTGGTGAACGCGACGGTGTGCTCGTTTGGCTCGACGCCGATGGCAACGTGGTCGCGTTTGACCAGTTCGGCTCGCCGGGGGTCGACGATCTCACCGGGCTTGCGGTTTCTTCGAGTGGCAATGTGTTCTACAGCGGTGGAACCTTCGCCGATCTCTTCGCCACCAACGAGGGCAACTCAGACGTCGTGCTCGGTAGCGCCAAGGGACCCGACGATGGCTGAAGACGCGGCGGGAAAACAGGTGGTGGGCAAGCGCGGCCGGATGGCGGTGATCGCCCCGTCGACCAACACGGTCGTCGAACACGACCTGGCGATGATTCGACCCGAGGGCGTTACGTTTCACACCGGCCGGATGTACATCGAGAACCCGAGCCTCGACAGCGACGTCGCGTTCGAAAGACTGCTCGACGAAATTCGCCAATCGATCACCAACGCCATCCGCGACGTCATCACCTGTGAGCCCACGCATCTCTTGATGGGGATGAGCGCCGAAACCTTCTGGGGCGGTGTGGCCGGCAATATCGCCTTCGAGGACCGGGTCCGGCGCCGAAGCAACGGACTCGGCGTCTCTACCGGCGCGAGCGCTTGCCGCGATGCGCTCCAGGCTTTTGGCGCCGAGCGGATCTCGGTGCTTAGCCCCTACCAGCCGATCGCCGACCAGCATGTGTCCACCTTCTTCGCCGAAGCCGGATTTGAAGTCGCGTCCGTCACCGGCTTGCGATGCCCGACGGCTACCGCGATCGCCAAGGTCACCCCCAAGATGCTGGCGCCGGTCGTCGAGTCGCTCGATGGCCCCGACGTCGACGCCATCGTTCAGGTCGGCACCAATCTTTCCTTTGTCCACCAAGCGGCACAGCTCGAACACGAGTTGGGCAAGCCAGTCCTGGCGATCAATGTCGCTACGCTCTGGCACGCCCTACGGGCGACTGGGATCGATGATCAAATCACCGGCTTCGGGAGGATCCTTGCCGAACACTGATTCCCATACCTCTCCTCGCGGTGGGGTGCTCATCGAGGACCTGACCGAGGCAGAACTCGAGCGCGCCTACCGAGTCGATTCAGTACTTCCCGCGCTGGCCGCTCGCGCCGTCGAAGCCGACCGATCCGGCGAGTTTCCGATCGAACATGTCCAGACGATCTCCGAGGCCGGACTGCTCGGCCTCACCGTGCCGGTCGAGTACGGCGGACTCGGAGGAGGCCTGCGCGACCTAGCGGCTGCGACCTTCGCGATGGCGACCGAGTGCGCATCGACATCGCTCGCCTACTTCTTCCAATGCAGCGGCTCGTCTCGCGGCCTGTTGCCTCTCGCAGCGATCGACGCCGGCCTTTTTCCCGACGACCAGATTCCGATAGTTCGGGCCTTCGGCGAAAGGGTGCTTCGGCGGATGGGCGACGAAGGTCGCTGGGTCGCCAACTTTGCCAGCGAGTCGGTGCGCACCAAAGGCGCCGCGGTGACCATCGCTACCGAGGCGTCACGCACCGACGGCGGCTGGGTGATCAACGGGGTGAAGTCCTTCGGCTGCGCCACCGGAATCGCCGACGATTATCTCGTCACAGCGAAACTCGATACCGGCGACACCGTCGCCGACCTCGCCGTCTTTCTCATCCCCCGCGATACCCCTGGCGTTGGTGAACGCACCAAATGGGATGCGGTCGGAATGCGCGCCACCGCCACGCATGGAATCACCCTCGAAAACGTCTTTGTACCGGACGACGATTCGCTGACCGTGCCCGATTCTTTTGTGAACATGACCCTTGTCAGCCGTGGAAGTTTCGTCGGCAACCAGGTTGCGCTCTCCTCGGTGTACGTCGGCGCCGCCCAAGCGATCTACGACTTCGCGATGGACTATCTCATCAGCACGAAATACGCGAACTCTGACGACCCCATCGGGAGCAGCGATGTTCACCGACAACTCATCGGAAAGATGCGCAGCCACCTCGACACGGCGTTCTTGTGGGCGCGGCGCCAAATAGCGCTCGAGACCGCCGACCCCGACATTCTCGCCAAAGGCGACGTCGTTGCGAACTGGCGCATCGCCAAGGGCGAAATCGCGGACAATTGTTTCCAGGTCGCGGTGTATGCCATGAAGGCGTGCGGCACGTCGAACACCGGAATGGAAGGGCCGATCTCTCGCGGGCTTCGCGATATTTCGATGGCCTTGGTGCAGGGATTCCCTGCCGAACGCGGTCGACTTGAGGCCGCGTCGTACCTGGTTTCGGGATCCGAAGGGGCCCAGTTCGGAACGCTGAAGCCATGAATAGGCTCGTTGGCCGACCATGGTTTGGTCCAGGTCTCGGGGCGATCCTGTATCTCGTCGGCTTTAACGAAGCACTGCTGCACGAGATCGGCACTGGCTGGCTCAGGCTCGGCCGCATCGCACAAACAGTCATCGTGTTGGTAGTAGTGGGTTCGATGGCTTACCTAACGAGCGATTATCTCAACGAACGCAGGTCGGCGTATCGCACCGCGGTGCGGGCCGCTGCGGTGAACGATGGCAACGCGGGTACGTTCGGAATTATCGTTGAAGAACCGTTTGAAGGCACAGCGGACGCATGAGTGAGGACCCAATGCCGACCCATACGAAACGATTTGGAATCTGTCTGTTGACGCTGGCGCTGCTTGCAGTCGGTTGCTCACAGTCGGCGAGCGATCCCGAAGGTGCGGCAATCGATTCGACCGAAGCTCTCGAACCCTCAGGCTCATCGAGCGGCATCGACGATGACGGAACCGACGGCCCGGCAGCAATAGTTCCGGCGGGGGCCGACACGCCGGGGGTCACCGACGACACGATCACGGTGTCGTTCATCATCACCGACACCACAGCGGTGGCCGCGGCCTTTGGTTGGGAGGTGCCGACCGAAGGCAACCGCGAAGCCCAGGTAGCGGCGTTGGTCGAAGACATCAACGCCCGCGGCGGTGTCGCTGGTCGAACTATCGATGCCAAGGTGCATGTCTTCAATGCCATCACCGACGGACCGGTGGCTGAAGAGGCACTCTGCAACGCGATCACCCAGGACGACCAGGCGTTCGCCGTGGTGATGACCGGGCAGTTCCAGGAGAATGCCCGCCCATGTTACGCCAACGCGAAAACCCTCATGTTCGACGCCACGTTGTACCCCGTCGACGATGCCGGGTTCGACGAACTCGCGCCGTATCTGTGGTCGCCTTTTTTGCCGTCCTACGACAACCTCACCGCCGGTATGGCCAGCAGCCTCACCGACAGCGGGTGGTTCGGCAGCGGCACGGTGGGTGTTATCTCCATCGACTCAGACCTGAGCCGACGCGCCTACGAGCAGGAGTTCGCACCGGTACTCGACGACGCCGGAGTCGAGGTCGCTTCGTTCAACACCATCGACCCCACCAACGGAAAGGCGTTCGAGACCGGCTTGCTCCAAGCGATCGTGAACTTCAAAGAAGCCAACGTCGATCGAGTTGTGGCCATCGGAGGGTCGCGGCTCATCTCGTGGTTCATCAACACGGCGATCACCCAAAACTTCGAGCCGCAGTACGCCGTCTCGAGCTACGACTCACCCGACTTCAACATCTTCAACTACGGACCCCAAATGGTCGGCGCCACAGGAATCAGCATCCTCCCTGGGACCGATGTCGCCGACGATCAGTGGCCGTTCCCCGCCAACGACGCTGAGGCCGCCTGCGTCGATGTGTTCTCCGATGCAGGTCTCGCCATCGACGACCGAGCGACGGTTCGAACCGGGTTGATGTTCTGTGACGCGTTGCGACTTCTCGGGGCCGCCGGCGAAGGCGCCACCGAGATCAGCGCCGCAGGATTCGGCGAATCCATGTGGGCGCTCGACGCCAGCTTCGAAGCAGCGTCGGTCTACAGGGTGCAGTTCGAACGAGGCCAATACGCAGGCGGTGGCGCCTTCATGCCGTTCGCTTTCGATGCGGGATGTGAATGCATGGTCGTCAGCGGATCACCTATCGACTTCGATGGCTGAACGAGAGGCCCAGCTTCGACATCCCCGAGTGCTCCGGGGCCTGGCGCTGCAAGCGGCGGCGATCACCGCGCCGCTCACCGTGTTGTTGTTCTGGCGGGTTGAGGTGGCATCGCGGCTCGACCTTCTCGGGGCTCTCGTCGGCGAAACCGTGTTGTTCGGCTGGTTGGCCGTCGGCGTCGCGTGGGTGACCGTCCGCACCCGCAATACGTTGCCGGCTGGGTCGCTGCTGTTTATGGGTGGGGTCGTTGCCGCCGTCGGACTGGCGCTGATGGCCTGGACGATTCAGCACGGCCTCTTCGTCGTCGGCGGCGTGCTGTACGTCGTCGGCGCCGCACCGTCTCTCGTGCTACACCGGCCACTTCTCGCCATGGCGGCGTCACCAGGCGATCGTCTGCGCACGATGTCGCTGTATTGGGTAGGCGTATCGGTTGGGGCCGGCTGGCCGCTGGGTCTTCGCATCCTCGCCGATGTCGGCTACGACACCGTGTTATGGATCTCCTTCGGATTGTGTCTGATCGCCGCTCTATCGATTGGACCGCACGCGTTATTGCATGACGACGATGTCGAGACCGAACCAACCGCCGGGGTTCTCGACGCACCCTGGCCCCGCCGGTCGTACGGCGCGGCGTTCGGGGTCGGGCTGGTCGTACTCGGCGGAGCGCAACCCGCCTGGCACATCCTGGTCGACGAATGGCAACGAAGCCCTCGCCAGGTCGCCGCAGTGCTGGGCGTCGGCGGTTTGGCCAGCGTTGTGGTCAACGGGCTTGGTCCGTGGTACCACCGCCTCGATCGACTAACCGGTAGCCGTCGATCCGACGCGATCGGTCTGCAACTACTAGTCGCCGGTGTATCGGTTTTCATCGGCTCGATGTCGACCACCTACATCGGAATCGTGGTGTGTTGGATGATCGCCGGCGGGGCCATCGGGCTCGCTGCGGCCGCGCTCGATGCTGCGGTCTTTCCGGCGGTCGCGCCGCATCTTCGCCGACGCCTCGCCTTCGGGCAGTTGGTGTTCCTGACCGGCGGCGCCTTCTTCGGACTGGTCCTACTGGAGATCTTTCCCGCCTCGCTCAGCGAGCAGTGGCGGTTAGGGCTCTTTGCCCTGCCTCTGGTGTGGGTGGGTTGGGCCATCCGTCGATACTCCGACTCGTCGCGGGATTCGACCGCCGACTTCGCCTCCGCCGCAGCGGCTCAGGTGCCACGACGGGTGGCTGGGCTCGACGGCGAATCGACACCTGTGCTTTCGGTCGAAGGTCTTCAGGTCGCCTACGGTTCCGTGCAGGTGTTGTTCGATGTCGATCTCACCATCGATCCCGGCCAAGTCGTCGCCCTGCTCGGCACGAACGGCGCTGGCAAGACCACGCTGTTGCGAGCGATCTCTGGACTCGAGCCCACCACCGGGGGACGCATCGTCTACACCGGGCTCGACATCACCAGGACTCGTCCCACCTGGCGGGTCGGCATGGGTTTGCACCAGGTCGTAGGCGGCAACGCGATCGTCGGCCCGCTCACCGTCGCCGAGAACCTCCGGCTCTTCTGTCACAGCCTCGATCGTGTTGATGACGTCGATCCGCTCGCCGAGGTGTTCGACGTTTTCCCGCGGCTGGCCGAACGGCAACATCAACGGGCCGAGACGATGTCGGGCGGCGAGCGGCAGATGCTCGCGATGTCTAAGGCGTTGATTGTGCGCCCGCGTTTGTTGTTGATCGACGAATTTTCCCTGGGCCTCGCACCCCTGGTTATCGCCGACCTTCTTCCGGTCGTTCGCCAGATCGCTGAACGGGGCGCGGCGGTGTTGTTGGTCGAACAATCGGTGAACATCGCGCTCTCTGTCGCCGACTACGCCTACGTGATGGAAAAGGGTGAGATCGGTTACCAGGGGCCATCGGCGGTGCTTCGATCACAGCCCGATCTCGTCCGCAGTGCGTACCTCGAAGGGCTTTCGCGAGTCCTCAAGGGCTGATCACGATGGTCGCGGTGTGGAGCTTTGACCTCTCGGCTCCGCTGGTGTTGCTGGGTTCGATCTTTGGTGTCGGCTACGCGTTGTTGGGCATCGGACTTGTTCTCGCGTATCGCTCGAGCGGTTTCATCAACTTCGCTCACGGATCGGTCGGCCTCGTCTCGGCAGCGATGATGTCGGTTGTCGTGAACGACTATGGCGTTCCGTACTGGTTCGGTTTCGTCGGAGCGATCATCGTGTCGGCGTTGCTCAGTGCGGGTCTCGAGGCGGTCGTGGTGCAGAAACTTTCCGGCTCGCCAAAGGTGTTGGCGATGGTCGCCACCCTCGGCACCTCACAAGCGTTGCTGTTACTCGCGTTGTCGTTCTCCCGTGGTGGCCTCGGAGGCGCCAGCTTCCCCCAGCCGCCGTTCTTTCCTGAATTCGACCTCTCGGCGTTCATCTCATCGTCGGCGACCGCCTTGTTGATTCTCGCTCCTCTGGTAGTGGCAGCGCTCTATCTATTTCTCCAACGAAGCCGCTATGGGCTGGCGATTCGAGGTGCGGCATCGAACCCCGATGCGGCGACATTGGCAGGTGTCGACCCACGACAGATGTCGATGTTGTCGTGGGCGCTCGCCGGTGCGATCTCTGCATTCGCCGCGATGCTGATCATTCCCAACCAGAGCACCGTCACCCCAGACACCTTCGGACCCGACTTCATCATCCGAGGGTTGGCCGTCGCGGCGCTCGCTCGATTCAGCAGCCTCCCCGTCGCCTTTGCGGCGGGGGTCGGCCTGGGGGTCCTCGAGCAATACATCAGCACCAACCCAAACGCCACCGGTTACTTCGACGTCGCGTTGTTCGTGTTGATTCTGATCGGTGTGGCACTACATGTACGTGGCGGTCGCGAGGAGCAGGAACGATGGGATGGGCTCGTCAGCGACGACCGGTTGCCCGATGCGTACCTCGATGTTTGGATCCTTCGAAACCTTGGCTGGGTCGTCGGTGCGATCGTCACCGTCATCGCTGCGTTGATGCCGCTGTGGATCACGAACAAGTCGGCGTTTGTGATCACGGCCATTCTCGCTCTGGCGATCATCGGTATTTCGGTCAGCTTTCTCACCGGCTTGGCCGGTCAGCTCTCGCTCGGGCAGGTCGCGTTCGCCGCGATCGGAGCGGTGGCTGCCGTCCGCGTCGGCACGGACATGGGGAGTGTTGCGCTCGGCCTGGTGGCAGGAGGGTTGGCGGGGGCGGCGGCATCGGCGGTGGTCGGACTCCCGGCACTTCGAGTGCGAGGGTTGCAGTTGGCGATCGCGACCCTTGCCTTCGCACTGGCCACGTTTAGCTGGCTCCTCCGCCAAGACTGGGCGTTCGGTGTGGGTCGAAGCTCGCGCCCGCTCAAGTTCCTTGGGGCCGAGATCACGACATCGAAGGGCTACTACTACGTGGCGCTGGTGGCTTTCGTGTCGATTCTCGCGTTGGCAAGCATCGTGAGCGGTTCGGCGTTTGGTAGATCGTTGGTAGCCCTGCGTGACAATGAGAACGCAGCGCGGGTATTCCGCATCGCTCCTCGCCGCACGACGCTGCTCGCGTATGGGTTCTCCGGGTTCATCGCCGGCCTCGGTGGTTCGGTGCTCGCCTTCGCCAACAGCTTCGTCACCCGGGCGTTGTTTACCCCGAGCGACAGCATCAACGTCGTGTCGGTCGCGGTCATCGGCGGCCTTTCCAAGCTGACCGGACCCCTTCTCGGTGCCGCGTACCTCGTTGGAATCCCGGGGTTCTTCGAACTGGAGCTGTCGGCGTTGGCCGGCCTGAACGCAGCCTGGCTGATTCTCGTTCTCCAACAGCCGCGTGGCCTATGGGGGCTTCTGGAGTCGACGCGTGCCAATGTCATCGACCAGGTGGCGCGATGGCATGGGATCGACCCGGCTACCGCCCGGCTTGAGGCCGAACCCGATGACGATCCTGCGGCGGTCGTGCTCGAAACGGGCAAAATGGGCACGACACGGATCGACGGCGGAGGCGGCGACGAGACTGACCAGTTGCTGGTCGTCAACTCGGTGACCAAGTCGTTTGGATCGGTGACGGCGGTCGATGAGGTTTCGCTCGTGGTCGCTCGCGGTGAGACCTTGGGTTTGATCGGACCGAACGGAGCGGGCAAGACCACGTTGTTTGAGCTCATCGCCGGGTTCGTTCAGCCAAACGCGGGTTCGGTGATCTTCGACGGCGTCGACATCTCTCGTCGGACGGCCGAAGCTCGCAGTGCGATGGGTCTTGTTCGCTCGTTCCAGAACGCGTCGATGTTCCCGACGATGACCGCGCGCGACATCATCATGCTCGCTCAACAACACGCCGCCACCACTTCTGCGATCGATCGATCGGTGAACGACACCCTCAGAATGTTCGGACTCTCCGCCCTGGCCGATCAGCCGGTGCGGCGCCTGTCCACCGGCACCCGGCATATCGTCGAGCTCGCCGCCAACGTAACGCTTGGGCCGCGGTTGCTCTTGCTCGACGAGCCATCGGCCGGCATCGCTCAAGCCGAGACCGAAGCATTGGGTTCGGTAATCGAGAAGATTCGCGATGCGTATGGCATCACCATCATGGTGATCGAACACGACATGCCGATGCTCTCCGCGATTTGCGATCGAATGATCGCCCTCGAGCTCGGATCGATCATCGCCGAGGGAACGCCCGCCGAGATCCAGTCCAACGAAGCGGTGATTCGTAGCTACCTCGGCGACGACCCGGCAGCGATCGCCCGTTCGGGCTCGCCTGACCACCGCCGCGGCACTTCTTTCTAAGACTCTTCGACACCAGCGAAGAGGTCGCGTCTGTTGAACGCCGCCGTCATGAAGCGACCGAACGCCTTGCGTCGGGTCAACCATGCGACCCGCACACCCGACTTGTCGGTGGCCAGGATCTGTTCGACAAGCCACGGGGCGACGGTGTGGACTTCGTCGCCCAAGATGTTGAAGATCTTCTTCGACTTTTCCCATTGCTCGGAGGTGAGGTCGTAGTCGCCGGTAAGAAGATCGGTGACCACGATGCCCGGAGAAACCGTGCAGATCTGAACCGGGGTGTCGGCCGTGTCCTTGCGCAGGCCCTTCTGCACGTACCGCACTGCACGTTTGGTCGACCCGTAAGCCACCATCCCGGTCTGCGTGGCGCCGTCGGAACCAAACCCCTCGGTACTCCAGACCTGTCCACTGCCCTGAGCGAGCATGTTGCGAATCGCGACCTTCGACCCAAATATCGCGCCGGTGAGGTTCGTGGTGACCAGACCCTCGAGCGCCTCGTCGCTCTGTTCCCACAACGGCTTTCGTTCGATGCTTATGCCGGCATTGTTGATCCAGACGTCGGCCCCGCCGAACGCTTCTGCCGCGCAATCCCAGAGCCGCTGCAGCGCGGCCGGATCGGTGATATCGCAGGCGATGCCACATACCTTCGCTTCGCCATAATGCCCTCCGAGTTCGGCGACGGTCGTCGCTACGGAGTCGGTCGATCGACCACTGATCGCCACCGAGCATCCACGCTTCAAGAACTCGCGGGCGAGCCCGTTGCCGATGCCTCTCGTCGATCCGGTGATTACAACCCGCTTGCTCATCTTTCTCCCTTCAGCGGCGCGCCCATCGAGAGATCGTCGTCGCGTTGACCAGGTCCTCGACACGATCTTGCTCGCTCGGTTCCTGGCAATGTTCGTCGAGAAACGCAGTGAGTACCGATGCCAGTGTGTCGCGTGCCAAACGGTCTGTAGAGCGCAACTCGACCTCGAGAAACGATCGGCCCGATGTTTCATCGATCGGATCGCAGATCGTGAAATGGTTGCCGTCGGCGAGTTCGACGAGCCACGAGTCGTCCTGGTTCCGGCGAATGGCCTCGTCGAATGTTCGTCGCACCGGATCGTGAGCCTGGTCGTCGTTGCGGTATCGGTCGCGGCTCGCCGCGACCACGCCGTCGTCGGCTCCCGCGAGCAACAAGATTGGCACCTTGGAGGGCACGGCCGTGACGCTGGCTTCGCCGTGGCCGAGCGACATGGAGGTCATTGTGTGGCCGCCGAAGCTAAAGGCGCAGGCCAGCCCGGAGACCCAACTCGGGTCGGTGTTGTGAAGGGCGACCGTGCCCCCGGCCGAATGCCCACCGATGGCAACCCGATCGAAGTCGATCAACCCTTGTACGGGTTCGTCGAGATCGGCGATGGCGTCGAGCAAAGGACCCAATGCAGTGGCCGAGCAGTGGCTGGCGATGATGTCGGGGCCGAGCGCCGCCATGTCGATGCCGGGGGTGATGCCGCGACCGGCAGGCCCCAGCGATCCGATGGTTGCGTAGGTCGCAACGCAGTAGCCGGCTCGGACCAGCCGGATTGCCAACCATCGGTAGGAATCGGGCGCAACGTTGATTCCCGGGAGCACGATGACGAGTGGCCACGGGGAGCGGGATTGATCGGCGGCCACCAGCCCGGTGAGGCGCGCCGCGTCGAGCGTGCCCTCGTCGGCGGCGTAGTACAGCGTCGCCATCGAGGCATCGGTGTCGGGGACCTCGAAGCCGAAGTGGACCGAGCGGACGATCACCGCTCTTCTGCAGGTGCATCGAGGGGGTCGAGGAAATAGTCGACTGTCATGGCGTCGGCCATGAACTCGAGCACGTGGGCGCGCACCTCGAGATGTACCGGATTGGTCGTGTAACGCTGGTATGCGGCCAAATCAGGCCAGGTGGTGGTGAGGCTCAAATCACACGAGTATTCGCCGTCGAGATTGTTGACGTCGACCCGGAGGTCGATCATGTCGTCGATGCGACCGTGCATCGACTTCATCAGGTCGCGACAGACATCGATCGTGGTGTGGTCGTGCAACTTCACCAAGACACAGTGGACGTGCATGTCGGTAAGCCTCCCTTGCGATTCACCGTAGCGCTCCGCTCAGATGAACGAGGCTTCCATCGGCGGACCAGCGAACCTACGATCAGATCATGAACGACGCCAACGAAAGCCCATCGCCTTCCGCTCCGAACAAGTATGGCCCCGGCTCACCCCGGCCCTACCAATGCTTCATGGGCAGATGGGAGGGCCTCTGCAAGAGTTTCACGCCTGACGGCGAGTTTCTCGATAGCAGTGCAGTCCACATGGATGTCTCTTGGATAGATGACAGCACCTGGCATCTCCACGAGCACTTCGACAACCTTTACGGGGTTGGCGAGACGGTCTACGACACACCGATCTCGGTCGACGGCAAACGCTGCTGGGCGAATAGCGAGATGATCAGCCTTGAAGGAACCGAGCTGACCGCATTCAACTATGTGTTCACCATCGACAGCTCGGTGAGCCAAACCATCGTCTACAACAACCACTATTTCCTCGACCCGAACACGCGTCGCATCATCACCCACAAGGTCCGGGACGGGAAGACCAACCTCTTCCAGATCCAAGACTTCGTTTGTGTGGAGCGGCCATGATCGTCCAAAGCGCGGCCGACGGCGACGCCCACTTCGTGATCGCGATGCGACAGCACACAGCGTTCGCCGGATCGCTGGCCCGAAACTTTGGCAACGACACGTTCGTTGGCCTCTCGCCACGAGAGCCGATGCAGTTCATCGTCGAGCATCATGACCAGGGGTGGGTCGAGCTCGACGCCGAGGCGCCGCAGGACCCGGCAACCGGCCTGCCGTATAACCTCACCGCGACACCGCTTCCCCAAATCGTCAGCACCAGCGCTGGGTCGCCAGCCTTCAACGCCGAGCACCACCCGTTCAGTGGGCTGATCTCCTCGATGCACACGTATGGGCTCTACAGCGGTCGGTACGGTCTGACCGACAAGGTCTTCCTAGACGTTATTCCCGACGAGTTGCGGCCGAGTGTCGACGAGATGCTCGCCTCCGAACTCGAACGGCAAGCGGCCTTGAAGACCGATCTCGAAGCGACCGACCCCGGGTACGCGTCCGACGAGCACCTCTTCCACGCCTATAAACAATTGCAGTTCTTCGACACGCTCTCGCTGCATCTCCATCTGAATCCGGTGGGCGGCAGGGGCGACACCGAGTTTCCCAACGTGCCGCGCTCAGTCGGCGACGATGTTGTCGTCTCCCTCGTCGAACGCAACGACGGCGTGTACTCCCTCGATCCGTATCCCTTCGCCCTCGATGGCCTCGACGTGTTCACCGAAGGGCGATATCTGTTTCCACAACAGGCGGGCACCGACCTCGGCGCGCTGCTCGCCGATACCGAGATCAGCGCCCAACATGTCCGACTGGTCGCCGCGTGAGCGAATCGTCTGAACCCACGGGTTCATTCTCCAAGGGGCTTGGCCAATGGCTCGGGGCTGCCGAGGTTTACGGACCCGATGGCGTCTTTCTGGGTGAGGGCCATGACACTCGAAGTGTCGAAGCCGACGATGGCGCCGGCACTGTAACGGTCAACGTTTCGTTCGAGGGTCCGTTCTCTATGGCTGGGCAGTACACGATCGCCGACCGCGGCACCCACCGTCTGTACCAGGGACCTCTCAACTACGGCTTCGCCGACGTGTTGGGTGATGGTCTGGTTTGTGCCCACAACTACTGGTCGAAACTCGGGATGTCGCAGCGGTTTTTTCTGATGGTGCTGCCCGATGGCACCCGACAGTTGTCGCTCGCGCTGATCTCGCGGGCCGAGGTCCTGAAGTACGTGGTTGTGGGGGAGTACCTGCGCCAAACGGATGCGATGAGGACCGCTCCTTTGCCAGCGGCGCGACACGAGGGTGCCGACGAAGCCGAGATGTTGCTGCGGCGCCCTGGGTCATGGGTCGGCGAGCTCACCGTTCTCGACGGCGATCTCGCACCGATCGAGACGGTTGAATACTGCGAATCGATCGCGCAGACGGCAGCCGGACTCGATGTGTCAGTCGAAGGTGTGCACTTCGGTCGTGATACCTCGTATTCGTTGGTCACCACCCCGACTGAGGCGTGGACTCCCACAGGCGACGTGCTCGGCTCGTTGAACATGGTCGGTGGTAGAGGCCAATCGGGGTACCTCCTGCATCATCGCGAGGAGACCCGGGTGTGGCTCCGCGAGGTCGCGGCACTCGATGGCACGATGAAAGGCGTCGTGCAAATGTGGTATCGCGGCGAACAACGAATCGGTGCCATGTACGGTGCGCTCAGCTTCGAAGGGGTGTAGATGGCTCGCGACGGCAACTTCGATGGCGCATGGCTCGTCGTCGAGTACGTGCACGACCCCGATGGCACGTTTGTCGGCGTGGTGCGGCAGCGACGGGTGGTCGAGGTTGTCGACGAAGGGCGCCTCCGGGTAACCCAGACCTGCGATCCTGCCCCCGAGTTGGCCGGCCATCCGATGGCGGCCTTTGCGGGCGAGTGGGTTTTCGATCTCGAAGTCGCCGGCCGACATCGTCACTACCTCGGCCCCGATGTGATCGGTCTTGGCACCCAATGGCAACCAGGAGCGATTACCGGCAGTGGTGTCTGGCCGCGGTTCGGTCATGAGTTCACCAGCTATGGCGTGCTCGTTGAGCCCGACCGGCAGCTCACCGGAGGCTTCTTCTCGGTGGCCGGTCGGCCGGTCGCTGACATCGTCGGCGTCGCCGTGCCCGAGTCTGCGGGGGTCGAGCCGACCCTTGACCTTGACGCACCTCTGGTGCGTCTTGACGATAGTTGGATGCTGTCTCGAACTGTCGGGCCCCTTTCGGTTGCGGTCGAACGACCGTCGCCACTTATCGAACGTCGACTGCTGACGATGCACGATCCGGTTGGAGGCGTGCTGCTGGCTATTGAGCAGCAAACAACTTTCGGCGATGAACGGACCGTCGTGTCCTCGATCCAGGTGACACGGCTAGCGAGCTGATCGCCCGAGATGTATCACCGGTCTTGGAGAGCTCTGCCACAGTCCGGGGGGAGCCTCAAGCGGTGCCGGCTCAGTTGGGCGACTGCGCCTCATGGGGTTCGCCGTTGAAGGCAACGATGGCCATCGACCGGGCTCTTGTCACCTCAGCACCCGGACTACCGTCGTGTCCCCGAGGTGGCTGGTGAGTTGGAGGCGACATGGAGGAGGAGATGGAGACCTGGTCGGTGCGGGCCCGGAACCTGCCCGAACACGCGGCCAACCCGATCCACACCGACGAGGGTGGAAAGGCCGCCGGGTTCGACGCTGCACTCGTCGCCGGGGTCACCGTCTACGCCTACCTGACGCGGCCGGTCGTCGAGGCATGGGGGGTGGACTGGCTGTCCCGCGGCCTGGCCGAGGTCGAGTTCACCAGCCCCGTGCTCGACGATGACCCGGTCGACTGCGTGCCCGAGGCGGTCGACGGAGGCGTCGAGGTCCGGGCCATGGTCGGCGGCGACTCTCGGGCCCGGCTCGTCGCCATGCCGGTGGCCGACGACGACGGCCCCTCGACCCGCCCCCTCCACCAACCGCTCGAGCCGCAGGTCGAAGCGTTGGTCGGGGAGTGGGATGGCTACGGACTCCGCACCGGGGACGACCTCGGGCTCTACGCCGAGGCCGGAATCGTCCACCCGGCCGTCTGGCCCGCCCTCGCGAACTCCGTCGTGAAGCGGAACCTCGTGGAAGGACCCTGGGTTCACACCCGAAGCCGGATCCGCCACCACGGCACGGCCCAGGTCGGGTCCGCAGCGTTGGTCGAAGCCGTCGTGGTGGACCGGTTCGAGACACGCAGCGGTTCGCGGGCCGTGCTCGACATCCGGATCAGCGTCGACGGTGAACTGGTGGCCAGCCTCGAACACGAGGCACTCGTGTCGCTCCACCCCCAGCGGCGGCCCTGACCGGAGGCCGACCGACCCACCCTCAGTCGTAGTGGACTGGCGCATCGCCCCCCGGGTTGTTAGCAACTGACCGTGGACCAAGGCGACGAGGGTGCCCGCTGGAAGACGTTGACCACGGCCGAGCGGGAGGTGGCCTACTCGCCCAGCTCCTGCATCGGCGGCGACTACAGCTCCTATCTCGCCGAATACCGGGACCGCAGCGCCGTGGCGCGGGCAATGGTCGACCGCTCGCAGGAACACGCCTACGGTCCGTCGCCCAGCCAGCGCCTCGACCTGTTCATGCCCGCCGAAGCCGAACCTGGGGCCCCGCCGCCGCTGCTGGTATTCATCCATGGCGGCTACTGGCAGGAGCTGTCCCGGGCCGACTCTTCCTTCGCTGCACCGGCATGGGTCGATCAGGACGTTGCCTTCGCCGCCATCGGGTACACGCTCGCTCCGAAGGCGACACTCTCCGAGATCGTTGCCGAATGCCGCCAGGCGGTCGGCTGGCTCCGCGACCACGCCGACGAAGTCGGCATCGACCCCGACCGAATGGTCGTGGCAGGCAACTCGGCCGGTGCCCACCTCGCAGCGATGGTGGCCCTCACCGACGACCTGGCCAGCGCAGCCGTGCTGATCTCGGGGATCTTCGACCTGCGCCCCCTGGTCGGGACCTCCATCGTCGAGGCCCTCGACCTCACCACAGCCGACGCCCACGCCCTCAGCCCCGCACTCGCATCCGTCGACGGCTTCCCCCCGAGCCTCGTGTGCTGGGGCGAGATCGAGACCGAAGAATTCAAGGAGCAGAGCCGGCGGTTTGCTGCGAACCTGCGCTCCAAGGGAACCACCTGCACCTCGTTCGAGGTCGGGGCACGCAACCACTTCGACGTGATCCTCGACCTCGCCGACCCCGACTCGGCGATCGGCAGGGGGATAGCGTCGCTCCTCGACGGGTCGATGTCCGGTTCGTCCTAGGAGGCGGAAGTGCCCACGTTCAAGCCCCAGACCCCGATCATCGTCGACCCGACCGGGGTTCCGCTCGGCAACGAGCCGCGGCCGATGGGAACGTCCACAGACATGAGTCGTGCCGAAGTGGCCGACGAGACCGGCGGTGAGCCGCTCGTCGACTTTGACAGCACCAGCAACCCGTACATCGACTACCAGAGCATCGACCTGCTGCTCACCCTCCAGCACCCCCGCAGCGACGCCTACGACGAGACGTGCTTCTTCATCATGGGGCAGGTCAAGGAGCTGCTGTTCAAGTCGCTCCACTTCGAACTCCACAACGCCCGCCACCTCATCCGTGACGACCAGGTGCACGACACCCTGATGGTGCTCGACCGATCGCTCGAGATCACCAAGCTCCTCATCAACACGTGGGACGTCGTCGCCACCGTGTCCGCCGAAGGCTTCAACCAGTTCCGCGACCACCTCGACCAGGCCTCCGGCCAGTTGTCGTTCATGTTCCGCCACGTCGAGTTCATCCTCGGCAACAAGGACCGAAGCCTGGCCAGCGCACACCGCAACATCCCCCACGTGTGGCCCCACATGAAAGAGGCCCTCGAGAGCCCCAGCCTCTACGACGAGGTCATCGCCATGCTGGACCGCCGGGGGTTCGCCATCGACCCCGGAGCGCTCGACCGAGACTGGGCCGACGCATATCCCCCCGACCAGAGCGTCGAGCAGGCCTGGCTCGACATCTACGACCATCCGAGCACCGGCAACGATCTCTACCGCCTTGGCGAAACCCTGATCGCCCTCGATGAACAGATGACCCTGTACCGGTGGCGCCACTTCGTGCTGGTGTCGCGCATCATCGGCTACAAGCCGGGCACCGGCGGATCCACGGGCGTCGACTGGCTGCGCCACACCACCGAGTTCCGCTACTTCCCCGAACTGTGGTCGCTGCGCACCCGCCTGGGGACCTGAGCGGCCGACCGGCCGTTCCTCAGTCGTAGACGAGGGTGCCGTCGTCGAGGTCGGCGGCCGGAATCGTGCCCCTGTCGGCCCAGTAGTCCTGCGACATGCGCCACGGATCGTGCGCCCCCTGCCGCGGCATCAGGTGCATGGCGCGCATCAGGTAGCCGGGATTGAAGTCCTCCGGGTCGACCCACGGCAGCAGGTCCATGTCGGCGTCCTCGTCGCGCAACGCCGGCGTCACCATCGAGGCATCCCGGTCGTCCAGGTGGTGCAGCAGCCGGCACACGAAGTCGGCGACCAGGTCGGCCCGCAGGGTCCAGCTGGCCCGGAAGTAGCCGAACACCCACACCATGTTCGGAATGCCCGTGAACATCATCCCGCGGTAGCCCACGGTGTCGGAGAAGACGAGCGGCTCGTCGTCGATGCTGAAGTCGATGTCGCCCAGCACGTTGAGTTCGAACCCCGTGGCGGTGATGATGATGTCGGCCTCGAGGTGGTCGCCTGATGCCAACCGGATCCCGGACTCGGTGAACGCCTCGATCTCGTCGGTCACCACCGAGGCGTCGCCGGCGGCGATGCTGTGGAACAGGTCGCCGTCGGGGATCAAGGCCAGGCGCTGCCGCCACGGCGGGTACGACGGCGTGAAGTGGGGGCCGACGTCGTAGTCCTCGCCGAGGACCTCCCGGATGCCCTTGAAGAGTTCGTCCCGAACCAGGTCCGGGAACTCGGCGGAGAGCTGCACGACCTGCTGCTGGGTGAGCAGAATCTGCCGGCGCACGATCTCGTGGATCCACTCCTCGGGGATGTCGAGCTCCCGGAGGGTGTCGGCCAACTCGTTGCTGTTTGGCCGGGCGACGAAGTAGGTCGGTGACCGCTGCAGCATCGTGACGTGCCCGCAGTCGGCCGCCATCGCCGGGATGAGGGTTGCCGCCGTGGCCCCCGACCCGATCACCACCACCTGCTTCCCCGCATAGTCGAGGTCCTCGGGCCACGTCTGAGGGTGCACGATCTCGCCACCGAAGCGGTCCATGCCCTCCCACTCGGGGGTGTAGCCGGCACTGTGGCGGTAGTACCCCTGGCACATCCACAGGAAGTCGCCGGTGAACCGGACCTGCTCCCCTGTGTCGGTGCGGGTCACCTCGAGGGTCCAGCGCCGGTCCTCGGTCGACCAGGAGGCCGACGAGATCGTGTGGCAGTAGCGGATGTGGCGGTCGATGTCGTTGTCGTCGATCACCTCGCCCATGTACTTGAGGATCTCGGCGGCGGCGGCGATCGGCGGCCCGGTCCAGGGCTTGAACCGGTACCCGAAGGTGTAGAGGTCGCTGTCGGACCGGATGCCCGGATACGTGTGGGTCTTCCAGGTGCCACCGAAGTCGTCCATGGTCTCGAGGACCACGTACGTCCTGTCGGGGCACTGCTGTTGGAGGTGGTAGGCGCCACCCACGCCGGAGATGCCGGCACCCACGATCAGGACGTCGAAGTGCTCGGTCATCGGTCCGGGATCCACCGCCTTGGCCTGCACCATGCCGGAATCGTCCACCACCGAGCACACCGGTGCCACATCCGAGCAGGTTCCACCGGGCAGCGCCGAAACACGCGACGGATTACCAGAGGGCCCCCTCCGGCAGGTGGTCCCGATGGTGGGTGCTGGACAAGATGCGGGCACAGGCGCATGGTCGCCCTTCGAGGTGCTCAATGCAGAAGGCCCGGAGCCCCTGCTCCTGCTCTGTGACCACGCCAGCCAACTGATCCCGTCGGACCTCGACTCGCTCGGCCTCGACGAGGCGCAGCTGGCGGTGGTCGACTTCCTCGCCGAGGAGGCCATGCGACCATCCAGGGCCCGACCGTCCTGAGGGGGCCATCGGACCGTAACGGTTTCCGGCGCCCTTGATGACCGACGGCGGCGGGCTCCGGTGGCAGAGTGACCCGATGCACACCCACGAACCGGTCCGGATCCCCCTGCGGGTCCGGGTGCTGTTCGTCGCCCACTTCCTGAGTTCCTTTGCCATGGTCGGCCAGGTGACCATCGTCGGAAAGCAGGTCTACGACCTGACGGGCCGGGAACTGGACCTCGGCCTGCTGGGCCTCGCCGAGTTCCTGCCGGTCGCCGTCCTGGCGCCGCTCGCCGGAACCATCGCCGACCGCATCGACCGGCGCTGGGTGTTCGGCGCAGCCCTCGTGGTCGAGGCACTGGCGTCGCTGCTGTTCTTCGGCTACGCCAGGTCCGAGCCGACCTCGGTCATGCCGATCTTCCTCATCGCCGGGCTCGTGGGGGTTGCCCGCTCATTTGCCGCCCCAGCGGGCCGGGCCCTCATGATCGACCTCTCGCCGCTCGCAGTGGTGGCCAGGGTCGTGGCCCTGAAGTCGGTCGCCTACCAGGCCGGAATCATCGTCGGTCCGGTGGCGCTCGGCTTCCTGTTCGTCGTCGACGAGCCGCTGCCGTACCTTGCCGCGGCCGCTGCCCTGTCGATCGCATTTGGCATCGTCGTCCTGACGCCCTCGTCAGGAATTCGACGGCTCGACGCCCTGAGTCCCGGCCGGGCGGTCCACGAAGCACTCGAGGGGCTCCGGTTCATCCGGCGCAGCCCGATCCTGTTCGGGGCCATGGGCCTCGACCTTTTCGCCGTGCTGTTCGGGGGCGCCATTGCCCTGCTCCCGGCCATCGCCGAGGATCGGCTCGGCGTCGGAGCGGTGGGGCTGGGGTGGCTCCGGGCGGCGGTTGGCATCGGAGCCGGAGCCGTGACCATCGTGCTGGCGATCCGGCCCGTGCAGCGAAACCTCGGGCACATCCTGTTGGCGGTCGTCACGGTCTTCGGCGCCGGCACGGTCGTCCTCGGGTTCAGCCACAACTACGCCCTGGCGTTTGTCGTCCTGATGGTGCTTTCCGCAGCCGACGCCGTCTCGATGTTCATCCGCCTGACCCTCGTGCCGCTGGCGACACCCGAGGAGATGCGCGGCCGGGTGCTCGCCGTCGAGAACGTCTTCATCGGCGCCTCCAACGAACTCGGCGCAGCCGAGTCGGGACTGACGGCGGCCGTGATGGGCCTGGTCGGTGCCGTCGTGTTCGGCGGCGTGTGCACGGTGGTGGTGGTCGCGTTGTGGTGGCGCTGGTTCCCCGACCTGCGCGACCTCGACACGTTCGACGAGGTCCTGCCAACGATTCGGGAGTGACGCGGGTGGTTGCCTCGTTCCCCGTGCCCGGCATCGACTGTCGGCGGTTCGACAGCCCTGGTGCGGCGGCCGTAGCGTCCCACACGACCCTGAGGAGTGCCCGGTGACCGAACCCGTTGAACACCCGACCAACGTCTGCATCGTCCTGCTCGACTCGCTGAACCGGCACCTGCTCGGCAGCTACGGCGGCACCGAGTTCGCCACTCCGAACCTCGACCGGTTCGCCGCCGAGCACGCCACACGGTTCACCCGACACGTCACCGGCTCGCTGCCGTGCATGCCGGCCCGCCACGACATCCTCGTCGGCGCCCTCGACTTCCTCTGGAAGCCCTGGGGGTCGATCGAGGCATGGGAGCAGCCCGTCACCCGGGCACTGGCAGGTGCCGGCGTCACCAGCATGCTCGTTACAGACCATCCCCACCTGTTCGAAGCGGGCGGCGAGAACTACCACACGGACTTCGACGGCTGGGACTACCTGCGCGGGCACGAGAGCGACCCCTGGCGGACCCATCCGGATCCGTCGTGGATGGGCGCCCCGACGATGCCTGCCCGCAAGGGTGGCTGGTGGTGGAGCAGCCTGACCGGCTTCGACGCCGGCGAGAAGGCCTACGACCGTTCCCGCACGTTCTTCCGAGAAGAGGCCGACTACCCGGGCCCGCGCACCATGAGCGAGGCCGCCCGGTTCCTCCGCGACGCCACGCCGCACCACGACCGCTGGTTCCTGTTCGTCGATGAGTTCGACCCCCACGAGCCGTTCGACACCCCGCCCCCGTGGGTCGGATGCTACGAGGACGAGCCGTGGGACGAGGAGTGGATCATCTGGCCGCCGTATGCCAACGGGGCCATCAGCAGCGGACAACTCACCGAGAGGGAGGGTCGCCACATCCGTGCCAACTACGGCTCGAAGCTCTCGATGATCGACCACTGGTTCGGGCGCATCCTCGACGCCTTCGACGAGGGCGGCCTCTGGGACGACACGGCCCTCGTCGTCTGCACCGACCACGGCCACTACCTCGGGGACGAGCGCGACGGCAAGGACGTGTGGGGCAAGCCCAACGTGCCGCAGTTCGAGCCCCTCGGGCACACGCCGTTGCTGGTGGCGTGGCCGGGGCGGCCCGGCGGCGGCACCTGCGACGCCCTCACCACCAACGTGGACCTGTTCGCCACCGTCGCCGACGTCTACGGAGTGACCGTCGGGCACCGCACCCACGGTCGATCCCTCGTCCCCCTGTTCACCGGCGAGGCCGACTCGGTGCGCGACTGGGCCATCGGGGGCATGTACGGCAAGTGGGTCCAGGTCACCGACGGCACCACCAAGTACGCCCGGTCGTCGTCGGGCGACAACTTCCCACTGTCCATGTGGTCGAATCGCTGGTCGACCATGCCCGTCAACATCGCCGGCTTCGACGAGTTGCCGGCCCCGGACGAACGGGCGGTGCTCGACAACATGCCCGGGACGACCGTGCCGGTCATCCGCCAGCCGTTCCAGCCGGGCGACCTGCTCCCGTTCTGGGTGGCCGGTGCCGACAGCGACAGGCACCACCTCTATGACCTCGACGTCGACCCCGACGAGCAGGAGAACCGGGTCGGTGAGTCGCTGGAGGCCGAGATGCTGGACCTGTTGCGGACCGCCCTGCTCGAGGTCGAGGCACCCGCCGAGCAGTTCCAACGCCTGGGGATCGCATGACGACGACCGGACCATCGGCCCCCATCGGGGTACAAGCGCTTACCGCC
>Ga0302120_10000106_pt1 | contig 32351 bp, 22 predicted proteins | sample AG5_Bottom_MG_FD_203118 | JGI IMG/M metagenome (GOLD analysis project Ga0302120, IMG submission 203118) | Marine microbial communities from Western Arctic Ocean, Canada - AG5_Bottom | ecosystem: Environmental > Aquatic > Marine > Oceanic | place: Canada: Western Arctic Ocean | collected 2017-10-01 | reverse complement strand
CCTCTGCTCAAGGCTGGCGCTCTGATGCTAGCACACGATCTCAATCAAATCGCTGTTGTAGATGATGATGGTACAATAATTGGCGTAGTAGGGCACCATACTATGGCAAGGCATATGCCTAAGTTCATCATTTGATTAGAACAATAACTGTTCAAATTCCCCAATAACGGTCGGATAGAGCCTGTTTGGATTTTAATGCCCTAACGATAGTCATTGTAACCCATAATAATCCAATCCACATTATCGGTGTTGATAAGTCGTTTATTATGTTGTAGAATCCTAATTCATAACCTGCTGTATTTGAATCTCCTAAGACATCTATGGATATCGTCAAACCTACATCGACGAATGAATAAACAACCATGGCAAACATGCTGAGGACGACCAATCTTCCAGAGAAAGAACCTCTCTTCAGTCTCAGCAGCATGAATCCTGCAATAGAAGTTAGGAATGCCACGATAATCCAGGCCAGTGATGCGTGAATTACTTCAAGCCATAGAACTGAATTAATAGTCGCTTGAGCCATTCCCTCACTATATTGACGCCATCCTTCAGCTACTGCAAATATCGCACTGAATAGGGTTGAAAACCAAAGTAGAGTCGATAGCATTGCAGCGTCAGCGTTTTCTCTCATTTCTTGAATTACACGGTTTACAGTTGATTCAATTCCTGCACCCTTGCTGAAAATATACAATCCAATGGCCAGTGGTAAGGCACCGATAACAAAGCCGCCGATTTGATTTGGAAGCATTATTCCGAGACCGATAATCGCCAATATTAAGCCGAATGGAATCATAATTTTACCTCTCCATTTAGGGTCTTCAAGTGCCTTGACGATGTAGTAATAGGTCCCTTCGATTCCTTTAGACTGCTTGACTATTATCTTTTCAACATGGTTGACTCTCACTTGTGATTGAATGATTGGAAGAACTGATTCATCTTCAGCACCATCGGTAACTAGGATTGCCTCATCGGGTTGGAATGCTGCAACTACTTCCTCTAATTGGGCTGCAATCGCTCTATCAGAGCGCATTCCAACTTTCTCATCACCAGTTAATATCGCCACTTCAACTTCATCCTCTTCAGAATTAGATTCCTTTAGAGTATCGTGCTGTCTCAAAGCACCAAGAATTGCATTGGTATCGCTTTCTTCAGGGTCAGCAATCCCCAACTTCAAAGCAGCAGTAAGAACCTGACGGCGCCCAATAACCGGTCCACGAATCGACGTTTTATTTCCAAGATCATTGTCTCGGTCAACTGTCAATACTAGAATTCGGGTCATGGCTATTCACCTGTGGCTGATACAACCTATCTGCTCCTCCAATTCAAAACCTTCGCGCGAATGCTATGTCAATAAGGCCCTTTTTGCCAAAAGAAAGGGCAATCAATCAGCCTTTTCATCCTCTTTTGGACCTTCATTAGGTAATGGCTTATCATCTTCTAAATTGTTTTGAGGTATTCCACTTGCAATTTCAACCACCTTATTTTTGGCATTTCTTCGTTGAGTCGCTCTGATATATTTGAGCGGATGGTCTAACCATGGCTGGTCACATAACCGGTCATCGCCAGGTAACACAGGACAATTGTGATTTACTTTCAATTTACCACATCCAGCCGGAGTGTATGCATGTTCGTAAACATGTGATACCTGATAGTTGGTCGTGCTTTCACTGAAATCTGGTGCACCTCGGAAAAAATTGACAGTAGACTCGGGAGGTAATCCGATTGTGGCAGAGATAGAAGCGAGAAATAATCTGCCGAAGTGGTTAACGTTTACCCCACTAGACAAATCTGAGACGATCTTTTTCATACAAGGCGGCCATTCACTTTCTTCTGCACCAACCAATGCAATCGCCTCACTCGTTTTACTAGACATTAGGTTTCTCAACATTCCAACCGGTTCTGCTAATCTAATCGCTAAATCGGTTGTAACATCTTTCATCTTTTCCAAAGCCTCAGCCTCAACTCCTCGCTTAATCCTCTCCCTCAGTAATCGAGCAAGTTTAGCCGAAGAACCGTATTGTGCTTCGTCAAAAAGAGTAATCCATCCATTGCTGATATCACAATTAGGCAATCTCCATCTCGCACCGGTTATTTTGGGGCATATTTCAATGAAATCTGAAAGTCCAATCTTCCACAATGGGCCGGAAGAGGATTTTCGCATTTCTCTAATCCCGCCAGCATTAACCATCATTGAATTGTTTAAACCATGATTATCCTCTGACTCAATTTGTGAAATATATGTTCGCGCAATGATGTCTAATGAATCTTTATCTTTGATCAGTAATTGTTCAGCACGCGCAGCTTCAGCCTGTGCCCAACGAGCAATCAGTCTTTCGTCCTCACTGGCACAAACTACTAATCTTGCATAATAAAATGAAAACGCTTCTATGATTCTTCCTTCCTCGGTATATATGTCACCACCGATAACCTCTACACCCTCCTTAGAATTAATTGAATCAACTAGTCTAATTCTTGCTCTTTGTCTTGCTTTTTCCATCCATGCCCCATCTAGTAGTTCATCCAAATCAATTTCGTTATCAATGGCCATTTGTCTAATCCATCCCGCCGCCTGAGGCAAGAATGGATAGCGTGCAAAGGTAACCTCGTCCGAGATTTCCGGATGGGAGGTCGGCACTGGCATGATACTCCATGAGGGGTGACAGCATATGAACTTCAATCAGAAAAGATGTATTCTTGAAGGGATGCCTATTCACCTCGGCATGGGCGATGCTGAAGACAACCCTCTCATTGCGATACAAGACGAAGTGCGCACCCATTTTGGCTGGGGGTTACAAGCGGATATTGATAGCGCTAAATCAATGAAACTAGCATTCGATGACAATGAACCTTTTGGACTTAGCAAGTGGAATAGTGATGAGAGAAATCAATCGCTGGGTGATTTGCAACTTAAATTGCTAAAGGCTACTGCAGTGGTTTTTGTAGGTGCGGCAGTAGAATCTCAAGAACTCGAAGATATGGTCGGTGATGGAGTGGTTTTCATTGCTGCAGATGGAGCGGTAGGCGCTTTACCCCCACAGGCAGATTTAGCTTGTATCGTTAGTGATTTCGATGGCACAGCGCATTTAGAACTAGCAGCAAAAAGTGGTGCCACAATTATTGCACATGCACATGGAGATAACATGGAGGCTTGGAATGAATGTGTTGAAACATGGTCTCATTTCTCCAATCCCCCTGCATTGGTTTTAAGTCACCAAACTCCCCATTTTTTTGAAGGCATGCACAATTGGGGTGGATTTACTGATGGTGACAGAGCCTTGTGCATGGCCCACTCTTTAGGAGTAAATTTTGAGGATGTTTACTTGGTAGGCTACACCCTATCCCGAGTTGGACAATGGTCGGGTAGAACTCAAGAGAGTCTGAAATTAGCAAAATTACAATGGATGGCAGCCGTTGTTCAGATGTTGGGCCTAGAACAGCAAATAGATTGAACATCAATACATCATTTTGAAGAACAATATGCTCGCAGGGGATTTTTATGGCCCAAGTGAGGAAGTTCAATCCGTTGTTATGGGTTGTTGCATTAGCGATCATCAACGGTGCTTGGTATGGCGTTGCTGGTGGCGAGGCTAAACACGAGATTAACGACCAACAACATTCAACAGAGGACAGAACTATTGAGATATCCAGTGTATTTGGTTTAGATAAAGAAATCAGCGTCACATTTTCTGTCCAATTTTTTAAAGTAAGTTCTGATTCGGGTAATGCTTCTTGGGAAATAACAGATGAGAAGGGGCAATTAATCGCAAATTGGCAAGGTTCAATTGACCAAGTACAGGGTTGGGAGGGGGAATTAAGCCCAGGCACCTATATCATCAATACCACTATGGATGAAGGACTTCTAACCGAACAAAATCTGTACATCAAGCCGTTTGAGAACCTACGTTTAGAAGGGCATTTATTACTTTCATTGGGATTAATAGTTTTAGCATTCTTAGAACCTATTGTAAAGAAGAATGTCGCCAAAATAATTCCAAAACAATATCCACAAACTCCTAAATTGAAGAAAAATCCATTCAAAACTAACGATGATGGTATGCCAGAAAATGATCAATTTCACGATGATGAGGACCCGTGGCGCTCACCAACAAACGACTGAATTCACAGGAAATCGGCTAATGACATCTGTTTTGCGCGGTCGTTCTTGAATAGTGAATCAGTACTATCAGATAACCATTCAACATTTTGTCTAGTATAGTTATCAACGCCATAAGTTGCAATAACGTGCTTTGTGACCTTAATGTATTTCCTAACAGCACCTTCTGAAACTGTAAGGGCTAATTTTCCACCACATTGGTCACCTTCCGATTTCATTACACCTACTGCCGATAACCCTCTTCCTGTTGCCTTCCTTAGTTGAATGCACTTACCAGCAACTGGCAATCGTCTGTATGAATGTGCGCACTTTAAACAGCGTACTTTTTGTCTTGCGAACGCATTCATATTACCTCTTAAATCTGGTAAAAAGTGAGAACGAATTACGCTTGAGGCGACTGTTCTCACATTGACTGCTCTCAATTTATGGCCAAGGTCTAGTTGACCATTCATTTTGTCGATCATGGTGTCTAGAGTTTTGTATGCACAAAGGGCTGGTCCTTCATCCATTGAATGGCACCCATGTGTATAGCCATAACCTCTTACAGCGGCTACCGAACCCAGCCTTCTTTCAACAAAGTCAACTCTATCAGCAATAGTCTTTGGATGAGGTTGGTTCAATGTTGCTTCATAGAAATCACGTTCATAGAACCAACCTGTATCAACATTCAAGGCCTCTTTGTCTACTTCAGTAGGATTTAACCGAGTGGTTAGAACCAAAGGTGCATCCATTAGACCACCACGGTTTGCAGGAAGGATCTCTCTGCTAAAATTGAGTAAACCATCCATCAATAGCATTATTGCATCTTCATCTCCATCACAATTTCTTCGCTTTGAAGCGTGGAAAAGCGGATGTGCATACCCCCCTGAACAATCAGTCCAACCAATAATTCTTGACAATACTCCACCGGATGTGTGAGGGGCTAAGGCACAAATCAAGTGACCGACTAAATCAGCGGGAGTATCTACATTGTAAAACGGTTCCATTTTGTAATGGCGGACAAGTACTTCGTCGATGAATTTTGCAGCCTTGACAAAGAAATCACCACCACTTTTAGCAACGATGAAATCCTGTGGAAAAATCTCTAACATCTGTTCATCATCTGACAACTCTTTACCGTGGCAATCATGATTATACCCTAGTTCTTTCAAAGTTCTCCATGGTACTCCGATTTCCCTAGGTGTGAAATGTGTAATAGGTACATCCGACATATCATACCTAATGGTGCCATCACGGAAAACTGGTAAATTATATTTAGCACGTAAAATACCTTTTTCAATCGCCTCCGGTGTTTGATCTCTACTGGCAATTTTTTTCATGCATTTGATTTGGCGAGGGATTCTATCCAAGCCCAATTTCACCCTCGCATCTTCAATCAATGTTGTAAGATTGACATTTTGTAACTCTCCGCGTCTACGCTTCTTTTTTCCATCTGCGGGTTTCATCAGAGTTCTTCCACCACAAGTCAATCCCGCCTCTTCTTTTCCATCTTGGTTGAGAATTCGATGATGACAGATTACCATCGGGGATATTTTTTCACATTTTGTGCAAATTCGTTTACCCATTTGTACACTGATCGTATTCTTTTCCATCGCATTTGCTAACAATCTTTGATTGCCGCCGTGTAATTCAATTGGAAATAAAGTATGAGTTCGTGGATTCATTACACGTGGTGCTGCTTTCTCTGGCCGACCCATTCTACAACCGATTCTAATGGGTGCGCTGTGCTCCCACCTTAAGTCAGAAATTTTTCTAATCTCAATCAAGATTCCATCAACTGCATGGTCATCTTCGTGGATTTGTGATGCTAGGTATCCCTCGGGGTCATCTGGTCCATTGTCAATCACTTTGTCAGAAGCCGCTATTCCGACATTATCTGTTTCCGTAATGCCGAGACCTCGTTGCCTTGCATCAGTTTCAGCTGCGATTCTAACCACTGCTTTTTCTTGGGCTAACTTTTTTTGTCTTGCTCTTTCACTTACCAGTACTGTATGTGCATCTCTTAATTCCGCAATCCGTTGTAAAAAGCGAGTTTGCGCATCCTTAATGCGTAAAGGAGAGTCTCCTTCGCTAGAGAATCCAAATCCTTCCAACATTGCTGGCCAACCGGTTGTTATTACGAGGTCGTCTCCATCGTGATGATGCGGCAGACCTAGAATCATTGCACTCGCTTTGGCAAAACCGTGCTGGATGTATGCCCATCCTTCGGGCATCTCATCAGCGAATATTGGTTCTTCTAGTTTCACACTAAGCCCCGGTATTGATTCGGAAGCAAAGTCCGGCAATAATTCGGGCTGTAAAATATCCATTGCTTTAGCGTCCCATCCTTTAACACCACCAACGATTCTAAGCTGCCTTGATTCCGGTAATGGCATTGCATTCAATGATTCTTCAGACTCTACTGCACTGCCATTTGTAGTTCCGAATGGCTCGATAATAGATTCATCAATCATGTTGATCAGAGATGGAACCCATTCGAGTGGGATATCTAGGAACCAAGGATTATGTGGAGGCGGTAATGATGTTTTGAAGCGTAGAGCGATATCTCTTGTTTCTTCCCAGTTAAGTTGCATCTTTGTTAATGCACTATGCCAATTCCTGCGAATATGAAATTGAGCGTTTTCATCTTCACTATCCTCAGGGTGTATTCCCGGTATTCCAACAGGTAATTTAGATTCGTTTAGATTGGATAATTTAATGAATTCATCAATTGCTTTTTGAGTAGATAATTCTTCAAGCAAATCACTTGCCCACCAATCTACACAATATCCTGCTGGAACCAAATTATTGTTGTTTTCCATAAATTCGCCATAGCCGAGAACCAATTCACCGTTATCCCAAACCATCGAAACTTTATCACTAATCGCTCGGTAGGATTTTGCATCATCAACTCGTAAAAACCGGCCATCCTGTAAGACAATCCATGGGCCATCAGTATCATCTGATGGCGTTATCGCACATGCTTTGCCTGGCCGTTCAATCTTCATCTGCGTTCCAATGGTGATGAAATCATCCATCGCTAACATACACGCGGTGTTAACCGATGCAGCCGCGAGACCCGATGGCCTTGATCTACCATATCTAAGGCGGAATCCACCCGGTTGTAATGGGGCGCCAAATACTGGCCTTCCAGCAATAATATCCCTCATAAATTTCGTAATTGGAGCAACCTTTCTTGATTTGAATTTATTAGCAGAGTCAGCGTCATCATCCTCTTTGCCTCTACTAGCAAATTTAGAAATAAATTCCCAGCCTGGAATTTTCATTCTTTCGGTATGCTTCTGTATTTTCGGGGCCTTCAGACACATTCCTTCTCCAATAACAAGAAGAACGCCCCCGCGAATTCGTGCTTCGTCTATATTTCTAACACGGCCATAACCTGCACATTCAATACTTTCAGTTGATTCACCGTTAATCATTATCGGACATGCTTTGACAATCTCTTCAATTTCATTGGGTGTAGGGCGGTATTGCAAGTTCCCTCTGTATAATCCGAATTCCTCCTTTACACGTTCTACCTCCGGTTGGGTTGGGATATAATGTCCAACATTTAATTCGCGCCTGATCATATCTGCAATTAGCACAGCAAGTGCTTGTGCAGTACCACCTGCCGCACGGATTGGACCAGCAAAATGAACGGATACGAATTGTGAGCCGTCGAGATTATTCAATAATCTAACCTCGGAAATACCCTCGAGAGGGGCAACTAAAACAGCCTCGGTAAGAATTGCTAAACCGACCCGCAGCCCCACATCAATTGCAGTTTGTAGGTCGTGCCCTTTAGCCCTAAATCCTCTCGCCACAGATTGCGCCATCAAGATAGAAGTGGTCTCTCTGTCATGAATATCAAGTAATTCTCTGATATCGTCAGCAACTTCGTAACCATCCAAGTGTTCGACAAGTAACTTTTCAGTTCTCCCAGCGAGGTCTGCCGCCCTAGGTATTTCGACAAAATCGCGATGATCCATTCCCAACGATCTTGCAGATTCGGCGATGATATATGCTTCATCAGCCCTCTCATCAAGCCAGTTTTGGTATGATTCCATTTCTTGTTCCAAACGTTCGAGATCAATACCAAGAAGAGGATTATGCCCTCTTAACTTTGTATTAACCCCAACGTCACCCATAGCAATCCAAGCACACTAATGGCCGACCCTTTATGATAAAGTCGGTTCAATAATATCAATTTCGTTATACAGATACTAAAGCAAACTTCATGTTCATCGGATGAGAGGATTGGTTGATGACGGTCCATTCAGCGCTAAGAGACCACCCCAGTTGGGCCAAACTTGTCGAATATATTCGCGAACTAGCCTTCCTTGATGGTGGAAGTGATGACGCTTTCACGCTTGCCAGTGGTCGGTCGTCTAGATGGTTTTTTGATACAAAGCCAGTGATGATGCACCCAGAATGCTCACATTTACTTGGAGAATTATTCAATGCTAGAATTGATGAAATCGGTGCTGATTTCGTAGGCGGATTGGAACTGGGCGCAGTACCACTAACTGCGATTGTCATTACCTCCTCAGATGCAGATTGTCCACGACGAGGATTCATGGTCAGAAAGGAACCTAAAGGAAGAGGTGGAAGAAAGACCAATAATCCACCTGGGATTGAAGGTTCATCGCTCGCTGGAGGCGGAAAAATCGTCATCCTTGAAGATGTTACAACAACTGGTGGTTCATCGATAAAGGCAGTACAAATGATTCATCAGGCAACTGATTGCGAGGTGGTTGCAGTCATCAGTATTGTCGATAGAGAGGAAGGCGCAGTGGATGCTTTTGCAGCGGCTGGAATCCATTTTGAAAGCATCATGACGCGAAGCGATGTCGCGGGCCAATAATTGTATTATTAGTCAATATTTAAACAGGGAGAGGATAAATTTGTATACAGTTCTTCGGCCATCAGAAGTTGAATCCTCGACTTTAACTGAATCAGCACCAGATACGACCTCAGCTGAAAAAATTGTATTCTATCATGCCGAACAAGGCAAACCTCTTGCAACACCTTGGCAAGTTGCTCTAACTCGCTCCAAGATGATCAATGATTCAAGCCTTGGCAAAGGAATTATTCTCGATTGTGCCTGCGGAAGCGGGATTCAATTAGCAGCTCATGCCCTTCTTCTTCAAAGAGCCGCTCTCGGCATAGAATTAGAGCCGCGCCGTGCGCTAGCAAGTGCAGTAAATTTGCAAACTATAGCATTATCATCGGGACAGCAAGATAGCCGGAGAATGACTGAAACGAGGATTCTTTGCGGTGATGGTAGAGATGGTAAAACCGCATTAAAAACTCTACAAAATGATTTGAATCTACAACAAATGCCAGAGATTGCATTATTGCATTTAGACCCTGCAAGGCCAAGAAATAGCCGTAGCCATGGCCTTGATGAAATGGCACCACGCTTGGATGAAATCTTCACTGGATGGGCCCCTTACCTTTCGCAGGGAAAACGTGGGCCTTCTCTACTGCTTGATCTTTCGCCACGCCTTAGCCATCAACAAAGATTGCAAGTTGAGGAGATGGTTGATTCTGTTTGGCCGCAAATTGAACGGACGTGGATTTGGACTTCACGCGGTCGCGGGCGAGTGGACAGATTGGCACTTTGGCTCGGCTCCATTTCAATTCCAAACGTCGCTCGGAGATTTGTTAGAATTCCGCCAAATTTGCAAGAAGAACCGCTGATTATAGATGGCGGTGAGCCAATATCAGTGGGAGATGGAGTACCTGTCAAATCAAGACGCCCGCCAAGAAAAGGTGAGAGAGTAAGTCTGCTAGATGCAGCATTAGTAGAGAGTGGTTTAGCGGAGGTTTGGCTCGAAGAAGTTACAAAGTCTGAGGCAATACACTGGGGCGTAGTCGAGGGTAGAAGGCCACAGATTCATCACGACCACCCGCTACAATTAGAAGATAAAAACCACCTTTTGGTACAAGCCACGGGCAAAATAGTAGCCCTCTCCCATACCAACCTGACATTGGATGATGTTGACGCTTTGGTCAAGATTGCTTTGGAACATGATATTCGGAAATTGACAGTGCGAGTTTCACTCGAACCCGCGGTCCAACCAAAGGTGCAAGGGGCCATCGACCGGCAGTTGGCCAGAAGGCATGGCAAGAGAACTGCGTTCGTCGTTCAACAACCTGGAGATGAGATGCTTTTGCTGTGTCTTTTAGAGTGAAAGGGCAGCAAAAACTCACGGGTTTTTTTTCATAGGTCGGCAACTGCGGCGAAGTTTTGAATTATACATTATTTTTAGGAAGTAATGATGTCTGAAAGAGACTACAAACTAATCGAATAATTTAGCGCCTAAAAAACGGTGTTTTCAAGGCTCAGTGTCGCGGATAGTGTATCGCGGTTTTGATATAGGGGTGGTTGGTCGGAGGCTTGCTTAACACTATGTGTTGAGGACATTGAGGTGAACTGGAATGGCACGACCAAAGGATGCAGAACTAGGAGATGATTTTTCCTATATCTTGCGAATGGCAGATACAGACATGGATGGCCTAAAGCCGTTAGCAACCGCATTGACATCCGTCAAGGGTGTTGGTAACCGTACAGCAGTTCAAATCTGCAGAACCACAGGATTCGATCCAGCAAGAGCTGCTGGTTTCCTAACTACAGAAGAACAAGAAACTCTTCGTTTAGCAATTGAAGGATATGCAGTGACTGTCCCTCTATGGATGCTTAACCGTCAAAGAGACATCGAAACAGGAGATGAACTTCACCTGACTGGCCAAGCGGTCAAACTTACTCTAAAGGATGACATTAGTCGTCTTCGTACCATGAAGTGCTACCGTGGTGTTCGCCACGCTAGTGGAAACAAAGTTCGTGGACAACGCGGTCGTTCAAACGGCCGTGGTGGACTAACTCTAGGAGTTAGCCGAAAGAAGTGATATGGAGGGATAAGTTATGGGAGAGCCAAAATTCGCACGTCCAAAATTCGACACACCTTCCCACCCGTGGAAGAAAGCTCGTATTGAAGAAGAACATGGCATCCGTGATAACCACGGACTCAAAACCATGCGTGAAATCTGGAAGGCTAAGTCTCAACTTCGCCGCCATCGTCGTCAAGCAATGCGCTTGATCGGTACGGTCGATACCACCGAAGGCCACGGCATGAGAGAAATGAATGACCTTTTGGCTTCACTACATAACAAGGGACTTGTTGCAACAGGAGCAATTCTGGATGACGTTCTAACCCTTGGAACAGAAGATATTCTGAACCGACGCCTCCAAGCTCAAGTTTACTACAAGGGTCTTGCAACCACAATGAAGCAAGCACGTCAACTTGTAACCCATGGGCAGATTTGTATTGGCGACCAAAAAGTCACAATCCCTTCTTACCCTGTTTCTCGTGATGAGGAAGAATTAGTTCGCTATCACCCTGGCTCCTCACTCAACAACCCGGATCACCAAATTCGCAAGATGATCGAAGGACGCCGTGAAATGGCAGAGTATGCATCTGAAGAAGTTGACCCAGAGGCAACTCAAGAATTTGCTACAGAAGTCCTTGAAGGGGCAAAAGCAGCACCTTCCGCAGAAGCAGTACCTTCTACAGAAACAACTGGCGGTGATGAATGATGACTCGTAAGGCAATTGTAAACATTTTCAGTTCATACAACAATATTCTAATGACTGCAACCGATTTAACCGGTGCTGAAACAATTACCACCTGTACAGGTGGTCAAGTTGTCAAGTCTTCCAAGGACAGTGGTGGTCAATTCGCAGCAACTCGTGCTGCAGAGAAAATGGCTGATGCTTTGAAAGACAAGGAATTCACTCAACTAATCGTAAAGTATCGCGCACCTGGTGGCAATAAAGCCAACAACACAGGACCTGGTGCACAAGCAGCAATTCGTGCGTTTACTCGTGCTGGAATGACAGTAGTAAGAATTGAAGATGTTACTCCAATCGCTCACGATGGCACAAAGGCGAAGGGCGGCCGTCGTGGTCGTCGTGTCTGATTCAAGAGGTGTACAAATATGAAAGCAGAAATCATAAACGGCTGGCCACAAGGCAACTCTATCCGCATTCTATTGACAGAAACATCAACTGCGCAGGTCAATTCGGTTCGCCGTGCATTGATTGCAGATGTTCCTAAGTTAGCAATTACTCGTGTTGATTTCGCACAAGGAATTAACCAAGATAATGCAACTGGTGATGTTTATGAATCTGTTAACACCCTTCCAGATGAAGTAATTGCGCACAGACTTGCAATGATACCTATCCCAACACACCCTGAAGAAGGAATTGTGTTCCCTGAAGATTGTGTAAATTGTAAGGATATGATAGAGAAGGACAAAGGATGTCCTAGTTGCCAGATTTTATATTCTTTGAAAATCCAAGGAAATCCTAAGGATTCCGATGATGAATTGAAGTATGTTTATGCAAGTGATCTAAGTGTTATTTCAGACCCAATGTTTGGGCTTAAGGAGGAACACAAGCGTATTCCAATTACCTTACTTTCTAAGGGACAATACCTACAATTTTACGCATTCGCAACTCTCGGTCGCGGACGTGACCACGCAAAGTGGTCACCTGTAGCAGCAGTTGCTTTCCGCCCACAGATGAAAGCAATTTTGAACAAGCCAAAGAAAGCGAAAGTATTGTTTGATTTAGATTTGAAAACTACAGATGGAAAACCAATCGATGCTAAGTTGTTTGGAAAGGACAAGGCTATCTCAGATATTAACCTTGTATTTGATTTGGAGAAAGCAATTCATCAAGTTGGAGCTGGAACTGGCCGTGATGTTGCCTTTGATGATGCTATTACCTTTGAAAAGATTGAAGACGCATTCGTGTTCACTTTTGAGACCGATGGAGCATTAACTCCGGTTCAAGCATTCAATGGAGCAATGCAAGAATTGAAGGGGCGCTTTGAGAATCTCTCAAACGATATTGAAAAGGCAATCGCTTAATCATAATATCCAACGAGAACTATACCACGCATCGACATTGATGCGAGTATTCATCAACATAGTTTAGTCTGCTATCTCTGTTGGGGCTGTAATATGGTTAGCAAGAGGTGCGGAGGTCATATCACTCTCTTATTCTCTATTTGCAAAGATAGTAAACTACCCCGTAACCAAGGAAGCCGTGGTGCCGGATTCAATGTAACCGATGGAGTTGAAGCCACTGTTCGCCACCTGTGGACAAATAAGCCAGCCTCGGCCATCCGATACTCTGCAGGCTCTACCTTGGATGACAAGATCGGAAACATCAAACAGGGTGATATCAGAATCAATGTTACTTCAATGGATGGAACGGAACTACAAAATGGAACTGCAATCTATCTTGAATTAATTGAAGGGTTAAGGTATGCAAGATTATTGGACAGAGCTGATGCATACGAAATAAACGTACAATTGGAGTTGCCGACTAGCCAAGGGTTTGGCATGTCAGCAGCTGGACTTGTCGCAGTTGCTTTGGCCTTTCACCAATTAACTGAAAAAGGAAACATTGAGCAATATTATCGCTTAGCCCACCGAATTGAAAGAATTCATAGTGGAGGTCTAGGGGATGTTTTGGGGATTTATGCAGGAGGAGTAGAATTGCGATTAACCGCTGGCGCTCCTGTATCTCCTGGCAGAGCAGTGGGTTTTCCTTGTAATCAAAAAATACTTTTAGCGTGGATTCCGCAAGAATCTCGCCACACTAGTGAATATATTGATGACCCAATATGGCAAAAAACAATTACATCTGCTGGTGAAGAAGCAGTAAATCTCTTACAGCAAGGTGATTGGAACCATGATAAATGGCCACAGTTATTACAATGTTCAGAAGAGTTTTCCACAGCATCAGGAATGTTGGACGAACCGGTTAGAAATACATTCTTAAATAATACACAACAGGAAATTACTCGCTTAGGATTCGATGCAATCATGTCAACAAGATTGTGCATGCTTGGTGTTTCGTTGTGTGTATTGCCAAAAGAATTATCAAAACCTCTCGTTATTGAACAATTGGAACAATTAGCACAACAATTGATAGAAATAGGCATGGGTGTTAAAATCACCAATATCGATAGTTAATCATATCCTTCTGGTGATAGACCAGAAAGGTCTAGTGGGCTTGCATCAAGTAGTGTGCAACCCGGCATGCAAAGGTTTTCACTGAATCCATGCCGATAGACAACGGCCCCACTACCCCACTGTTTGATGTAACGGGACATTTGCGATGCCATCTTTTTGCGTTGGAATTTTACATCTGCACCATAGAAATGTTTGGCATCTATCCAAGCGACTGGGTTGCCATTGATTTCAACGTGGTCGAGGAACAAAATATCTGGAGTGGCTACGGGTCTACCGTGTTGGGCTGATTGTTCGCGTACCATTTCTGGTTGGCGGCGAAGTTTCACACCCTGTTGTTCAAACCAATCCGAGAGAATATCTTCGAACTTGTCTGCTTTGACTTGAACTTCGGATTGATCTACATTTGAGACTCTATCCGCTGCTTCAGCCTCTTCAAATTCCTTTCTTTCGCGCTCTGGTAATTTACTTGGTGAGCGCAAACTTTCCTTGATTTTAGATTTGGACCATCTTAATTCTCCTAATACGATTCTAAAAATATTCATTGGCGGGAAATCAAAGCGTTTTGAAAGATCTACAACACTAATTCCTTCTTTGTATAGGTTCGCGAGTGCCTTGCTGCGCGATTGTAATCTTCCGTGCCCATAAACAGTTTTTTGCTGCAATAAAGCAGAACGAAGTGATAACGCTTGATCCAGACTCATGTCGTGATGCTTAACAATTTGAGCAAGTTCTTCCACTCTTTCATCATCTAACCAACCGAATTCTCCCTTGCGGATAACCTCGCCGGCCATTGCCGCCTCTGCCTTTAGAGCAACAGGTAGCACTTTCCATTCGAATGAGAAATGGTTTGGCTCCTCCATATCATCTGGGAATGCGAGAGGTTTGGGGTTGGTTGTGAAACGATTATTCGCTTGTGAATTCATTTGTTTTATTTCAGCAACATTTTTGCTCATTATGACACTTTTTTGAGTAGTGCCATAGCGTTTCGATGAAGCACTACTACTACGATTGGAATTATTATTTCTCTTTGGATTTGAGTTTGACTTAGCCGAATCTCTACCGAGGTCTTCGCTCATATCTGTGGCTTTGCGGCCACACTCCATGAAGACTCCCCATTATTACCATTAAAACGAACAAAAAAGTGAAATCACAGACAAGACGGTTTGATAAGTTCGTCGTCCTTGCAACAAATATGCGGTCTGTAACTATTTGTATTACAATTGCCTTTTTGATGATTTCTGTATCCCAATTATCACTGATTGGAAACGATGTCGATGCTGCTTCAATTGAAAGTAGCAAAAATACTACATTACAGCAATTCCAAAACTCATATTCCTCCGAGAATAATTCTTCACTAGGATGGTTTGCGCAAGCAGTTGGCCCTTATGAGGATTTCATAACGGATTCTGTCAGTTTCCAAAATGGCACTACAGCAGTAGTTGGTAGTTTCCAATCCTATATTGATTTCAGTTTTGATTTCGCTGGACCGCAATCTACTAATGGCCAAATGGATGTTGATTTTTTCATAGCATGGCTTGATGAAAATGGTACATGGCTTGCAAATATTGGTGGCGGTAGTCAAGGGTTTGATAATCTTAATTCCATTGAGAAACTTTCTTCTGGAGATATTATTGTATCTGGAACCTACTGCTATAACACGGTTGAAAATGAATGTAGTATGACTCTTGAAGGGCTTGATCCACTAAATAAATCAGAAGATGGTGATGATGGTAATGCATTCCTTGCTTGTATGTCTTCGGATGGAGTTTGGCAATGGGTCACTCAAATAGAATCGCAACGTGAAGTACACGAATTTTCTTTAGTTGTTACTCCACAAGATGAAATACACTTAGGCGTAATATTTACTGGAATGGTCGAATTCAACGGCCAACTAATTCCTGGTGGCGATCAACCTAATTTATTAATTGCAATTTATGATAATCAGGGTCAAGCAATTGCCTCTCTCAGTGGCATATCTCCACAAGGAATCGGATTTATTGGGGAACTTTGTGCAGATGATGTTGGCAACACCTATGCAGTACTAACTTACACCGAAGAGATAATGTTTGACCAAATAATGCTCAATGGAACTGGATATGCTGATATCGCTATTGCACGTTATGATGCTACAGGATGGAACTGGGCGCAGAGTGCGGGTGGTTCAGATGATGACATGGCATGGGATTGTGATGGTACTGATTCTGGCGTAATCGTTGTAGGAGAGTTTCAAGGTAACGCTAGCTTTGGTAATTTTTCTACCGAATCAAGTCAATGGGTTGATGGATTTATTGTGACTTTGAGTGCCGAAGGGGAATGGCAATCACTTCAGAAAGTTAGTGGAATTGGCAGTGATAAGGTTAGTTCGGTACTGGTAAACCAATACGATGAAATTACAATCGCTGGAATCACTTCGGGTGGATTGACCTTTGGACAAGACACTCTTCTAGATTTAGATGGTAACACAGATGTTTATCATTTTGATGTATTTGTTGCACATGCTGATGCAAACTTAAGTTGGCAATGGGCCATCAATGCAGGGGGGCAAGGTAACGAAGAGGTAAATTCGTTGAATTTCGGACCAAACAACTCGCTGATGCTCACTATTCAATTGGATGAAGATGGTTTATACGGCGGATATCCAGCAGATCAACAAAATTTAATTGACATCGGGGTTTGGTTTTATGAAACTGATATGGACGGAGATGGAATTGTTGATGGCACTGATAATTGTCCACGCGATAGTAATCCTTTGCAAGAAAACTACGATCAAGATAATGCCGGAGATTTATGCGATATAGATGATGATAATGATGGAATCGCTGATATCGATGATGATTGCCCATATGGAATTAAACAATGGCAAAGCAATCCTTCAACCGATCATGACAACGATGGCTGCCAAGACTCCAGTGAAGATTATGATGATGATGAAGATGGTATTTTTGATAGTAATGACCTTTGTCCTTTGGGACCTATAGGGTGGATTTCCAACCCCGAAGTGGATGTTGAAGGAGATGGTTGTGCAGACATGGATACTGATGAAGATGGATTTGTTGACCAGATGGACAACTGTCCAATGATATACAATCCACTTCAAACAGATTTAGATGATGACCAAATAGGAGATGTTTGTGATGATGATGAAGATGGCGATGGTATTCAAATCCCTCAGGACCTTTGCCCACACGACCCTACATTTTGGATTTCTAACCTACTGAATGACCATGATTCAGATGGGTGCCAAGATTCGGCTAATGATTACAATGATGACGCAGATGCAGTATTGGATATCAATGACGATTGCCCTATCGGACATATTAATTGGGGAGATAATGCTAGTAATTTCGACCATGATGGTGATGGCTGTCATGACCAATTAGAGGATGATGATGATGATAATGATGGGTTTGTTGATGATGATGATAATTGCCCTAATGGAATAATTGGAATCTCACAAGTCGGTCAAGACGAAGATTTGGATGGTTGTATTGATTCTGTTGAAGATTGGGATGATGATGGCGATGGAGTTGCAGATTTACTCGACCAATGTCCGAGAACACCTAAACTAACTATGGTTTCTGGTTCCGGTTGCAGCCAATATCAATTAGATGATGACTTAGATGGAGTTGTTAACGCTGAAGATATTTGTCTGAACAGTAAACCAAGCGTTGCTGTTGATGAGCAGGGCTGTGAGAAATTAATCTCTGATCAAAAGCCACCACAATCAATGAATGATGAATCCCTATTCAATTTGACTAATTTCTTCTTTTTATTGGCCATTCTAATGGGAATTATTGCAGTATACATCTCCAATACGAAACCAAAGATGCACAAGGCGGCAATAGTACCGCCTGTCAATCCAATGGGTGCACCAGAATCTTTAGGAGAAGTGAAAACATTGGAAGCTGCAAGTCTTCAAACGCTTCAATCTGCTGAGAAAGTTGCTGCCGAACCTGAAGTAGTCAACGATGAGCCTGAAGCGGTTATTATCGATGAGCCTGAAGCAGAATGTGGTGAGGTTGACTACTCCTCGATGACTGTAGCCCAGTTGAAGGACCTCCTCAGAGAGTCTGGCAAGACCGTGTCTGGTAACAAGGCCGAACTAATTGAGCGCCTGCAAGAGTGATCAATTGTACACTACTGCTGGACCAAGCGGTACTGCTGCACCTGCCCGTTGAGTTGTATCTTCCTGAGATTCTCCAACAACAAATGTAATGTTCTCAAGACCTAAATCGGTAGCAATAAATTCGCTTCGAGATTGTAATACTTCTAATTCGTTCAACTCACTCAAAATAACAGCGCGTGATTCATCGTCCCACTTGAATAATTGCGGGAGCATTTTCTTGCCCCAATAACCCATAATCTCGCCTTTTCTTGGACCTTGGCAGATCTCCATTTGCGATAAGATTGGGATGAATGATTTTGGACTTCCTCCCGCGATTATGAAATCTAATGCAGTCTTGGCTAATTCACGTTTCCACTGTGGGCTGATTACCACTATTGCTGTACGCGCTCCATTATCCAAATGCCGCTCAGCGATAGTTTTGATTTTTCTAGCCGATTCTAAGAAAGAACGCATGTATGATTCTGAATCTAAAACAGATTGGGATTGCTTGCTTACATCTCCTGGATGCTGGTATTGAGAGGCGGATACTAATTCTTTATGGCCTAATAATTGGCCCCAATCTTCAGCCATATGCGGTGTTGTAATTGAAATTAAATGAGTCCATACTTCGAGTAATTCGCGGCCAACAATTGGGTTCAATCCGCCCCGACGAATATACCAATTGATATCTTTTGTAATTTCATAATGTGAAATTTCAACAGCACGACGTAAATCGTATGCGTCCATTGCCCGTTGAAATTCACAACTGCGCTGGCAGATTCTTGCTCGCATCCACTCATCCATTGGCGATTCATTTCCACCCCATGAGAGAATCGTTTCAGGCATATTGCGTAAGGATTGCATAACTCTGTTATTTGATTCTAAGGCACTGTCAGACCAATCCATTCCAGCAGTTGGATTGGCAGCGAAGAGAATGAATAATCGAACTGTATCTGCACCAACTTTCTCAATCATGTCTTCGGGAGAAACAGTATTACCGTGTGATTTACTCATTTTTGCACTACGCTCTCCTAGTTCTGAGTTGCATTGAGGGCATGGAGAACCAGCATGATCGACTGATAACGTGATAGCACAGGTGTTGCACCAAGGTGCACCCTTGTTTACCATTCCTTGGCATAATAACTCATTGAATGGTTCATCGATATCATGAAGTCCTAAGTCACGTAATGCTTTTGTCATAAAACGAGCATAAATCAAATGCATTTGTGCATGCTCAATACCACCACAATAGAAATCTACATTCATCCAATGGTTAGCAACAGCCTTTTCAAAACATTTTTCATCATTTAAGGCGTCAGTGAATCGTAAGTAATACCAAGAAGAATCCATGAATGTGTCCATGGTATCCGTTTCTCTTTTCGCATCTTTGCCACACTTAGGACAATCTGCAGCCAAGAATGATTCGGAGGTTTCCAGTGGATTACCATGCCCAAAGGTAACATCTCTCGGTAATTCAACTGGAAGGTCGGATTCAGGAACAGGAACAGCGCCACAGTCGCTACAGTGGATTACTGGGATCGGAGTACCCCAATAGCGTTGACGAGAAACCAACCAAGGTCTGATTTTCCATTGAACTAAACCTTCTCCATTATCGTTTTCTTCAAGTTTGGAAATAACAGCTCGTTTGGCTTCTTCTCCGTATAATCCATCAAAACCTTCTAATCCCGAATTAACCATCCAGCCTAATTCGGTCTTTGCGTTGTTTAATTCATCTTCACAACTTGCATTTTCTTGCATGACAAGGACTTGCTTAATTGGAATATTGTATTGTTTGGCGAAAGCGAAATCGCGTTCATCGTGGCCTGGAACAGCCATAACCGCTCCTGTTCCATAAGTGGCGATGACAAAGTTCCCGACCCATATCGGAATTAATTCACCAGTCAGTGGGTGGATGGCATTTCTTCCCAAAGGCACTCCTTTCTTGACTTTCAAAATCTTCTCTCTATCAAAATCAGACATTGAGGCGACTTCATTTTTTAATTGCTTCCAACCTTCTTCATATTGAGATCCTTTAACTAGGGTTTGTGAGAGAGGATGTTCTGGTGCAAGAGTAACAAATGTAACTCCGAATAATGTGTCAGGTCTTGTCGTGAACACTGTTATCTTTTCATCACTACCTTCGATAGCAAATTCAATTTCAGCGCCTTCTGAACGGCCTAACCAATCCTGCTGTAGAGATTTGACATTCTCAGGGAATGAAATAGTTTCCAATCCATCTAATAATTCCTGAGCGTATTTTGGAGTATCCAAAAACCATTGGCTCATGTCCTTTTGCTTCACATTACTAGCACAGCGCCAGCAGCGTCCATTTCTGACTTGCTCATTAGCCAATACGGTCTCACATGAATCACACCAATTGACCGGTGCATATTTCTGGTAAGCCAATCCATTTTCCAAGAATTTGGTGAAAAACCATTGGTTCCATTTGTAATACCTTGGATCATGGCTCATCACCATGCGTCGCCAATCATAAGAGAAACCCATTCGCTTAATTTGCTCGGTTATACTTTCCATGTTTTTTTGAGTTATGTCGTGAGGATGTATTCCTTCTTTTATCGCTGCATTTTCGGCAGGCATACCGAATGAGTCGAAACCGATTGGATATAGAACATCAAAGCCCATCATTCTCTTATATCGGGCTACTGCATCACCAATTGAATAATTTCTAACATGCCCCATGTGCATTTTTCCAGAGGGATATGGGTACATTTCTAGGCAGTAAAATGGAGGTTTTTGAGTATCTAAATCTGTTTCAAAGATATGGTTATCCGCCCACTTTTGCTGCCAAGCAACTTCATCACTTGGAGAAAATTCGTCGGACATGCAAAACACCCGCCCCCATAGGGGGCGAGTCTGCGACTGATACCACATTCTTGAATGCGACTCTTGATGAGGTGCATCCGATGTGCCTTATTCATGGGTAGAGAAATCTCCGTGCGCTGTCCGGTGAGGATAGATTTGGCAGGAGGCTGGAGTGATGTCCCTGCGTATTGCAATATCAAAAGTGGAGAAGTGGTCAATGTTGCAATAAATCACTATGTAACTGCAAAAAAGATAATTGACCAAAATAGAAGAATGACAGTTCAGTATTCAACCGAAATACCAATTGGTTCAGGTTTAGGAACTTCAGGGGCGATGAATGTAGCTCTGTTAGCCGCTATTGCTGGAGAGGGAAGGGGACTTGGGGAAATCGCTGAGTTGGCCTTTCAATTTGAATCTCTATTAGGAAATACTGGTGGACGCCAAGATCAATGGGCTAGCACATTTGGCGGCATTAATCATTTGACATTTAGAGGTGATAAGGTGGAGATTAAACGATTGAATCCCTCCATCGAATTCTGTACATGGCTACAAACGCATCTGTTATTATTTGATACCAGCATTCAACATGTTTCTGGAGAGATACATGATGCTATTTGGCAACAATTTGACGACCACAATGAACAGGTAATACAAGGATTGGACATGATAAGAGATGCTGGTTTATCGATGGCTTCAGCCATACATGAGGAAGATATTTCACAAGTTATTAATTCAATGAGAATGGTGATGTTAGGGATTGATCTAATCGATGAAAAATTACATGACCCGTTTCGTGATGTTCTAACTCCTTTAGAAGGAATTGGTTCTGTGCTGGCTTGGAAAGCAATGGGTGCTGGAGGCGGAGGGATTGTCGGGGTATTGGTTGAAGGTGGAGAGCATGCAAAATCTTCACTAATACAAGCGACTGAGTCAGCAGGATGGACACAATTACAATGGGAAATTGAATACTCTGGGATTAATCAACAATAGTGAGTTAATTTTCCTTTGAGAAATCATCATTTGTTTCCAATAAGAAAATTGCTTCTCGAGTCAATTTGTATCTATTTCGCATACCCATCTTTCTCTTTTCAACAAGACCAAACTTCTGTAAAGTTCGCAAGTGATGTGAAACTAACTGTTGTGACTTTTCTAATCTATCTGCCAATTCAGATTGTGTTGGGAAATCACCTAGAGTCCCGTCATTATCCAGCAGAGAGAGTATTTTGCCCTGCAGACTATTTGGGTCTGGAGATAATGGAGGAACTGGCAATAGGTCATTGGTCATATGTGGTTGAAGTTGATTTGTTAGTGGGTAGAAACGAACTAAGCGACCATCCTTTCTACGCCAAATACTCTCTTCGTTTTCTAGGATGCGAAGATGGTGAGTAATTTGCCCATTAGACATTTCTAGGGCACCCATTAGAGCACGGAAGTGGCAACCAGGGTTTGCGGTTAGGTATCCCATAAGACGTCCTCGTTGGAATCTTCCATCAGTCGTCTCATGTGTCTTACCAATTAGCCCAAGGAACCATAATCCTGCAGCCGTTGATGGTATTCGTATTGATTCAGTGTTAAGAGTAACCAATACTAACATCGATAATATTGAAGTCGTTGAAGCGATGATAAGAATGGTAGGTGCAATTGTAATTACTTCTTCTTGAACTGCCACTGCGATTGTTTTATCTTCATCAACATCCTCTATTACACCAAGATGTTCAGGGCTCTCACTTTCAACGCTTGTAACTTGTATACTTGCAATATTGAAGTTTCTACATTCCGGTGCTACTTCTGTATTTTGAACTTGATAAGCACCACTCCATCCTTGCTGAGGCGCCCATCCACCTACACCGCGGCTGAGTAGGATTTGTCCTTCTTCATTGGAATTGAAAATCCAACAGGTTCCGCTTTCGGTAATTACTCCGCTCCAGAAACCAGTCAATACTCTCGAATCAGGTGTTAGTTGGTTTTCTGTGTTGTCCACTGTAACACTTTGTTGTGATTCGGAAAGAGGCCATGAAAATTCTATTTGGACTAAACTAATTGGATTAGTTTGCAATTCTAATTTGAGTACATAATCTCCATCTGGAAGATCATTTTGCATCATATCAATCATCGCAACACCACCGATATCCATTATAGTAGGTTTATCAAATCCTTCATACTTTAGAAGTGTTAATCGTCCATCTCTATCATCACAAAGTGAACGTTGGCGATGTACTTCTTGTCCTGAATCGTCATAAATATTCGCGGAAACTGCACACGGTCCAACCCATCTCAATTCTACTTCACTAATTTTTGGAAGTAGATCAAGGGTTATGTCTAAATTGTTATTAGAAGAACTAATATGAGTTACGATTTCTAAATCTAGAGGAGAGGCACAATCTGTAGCACTCACTCTTTCGTATGTCATTTGATGAGAAGAAGCGGCATAGTATTGTGGTATTTCCACTATCACGTTGTATGTACCAGAAGGTACTTCACAACCCTGTAAATCTGTAAAAGACCAATCGACTAATGTAAATAAGAGTTGTTCATTGCTACTGAGCACATTGTCAACTTCAATTTCGCTACATGTTTTGGTCATCCTTGAATCAAAGACCACTCTGCCGCGGTCGTCTATTATCCACATTTCTGCCTTGCAGGTATTTGTGAATGTCAGCACTCTTTCGCTTTCACCGATATTGGTTAGTAACAAAGATGATTCAAATATCTCGCCTTCTGAGAATAGATTGTCATTTGCCTGCAGAACAATATCGGTTTGTAAGCCATTAGCCATTTCTTCAATACCGACAATACCGCTTTGCGAAATATCAACAGTGATGCTCTGGCTGAGAGATTTACCGACATTGAATACTTCAATATTCAAGTCACCACTATCTGTTTGGGAGGCGGGGATTAAGATGCTACCCAACAAGATTTGCTCTCCCGCAGTAATATTGTTGCGACTAGAAAAGCATGGTAATTGGAGAGTTGTAATGTCGCCAATTTGTGAAATTAATTTACAAGTGGATTCGATAGGAAGTGTAACAGAATCTTTAGTCGGATTATATAATGAAACACCAAGTATCAGATTTTGATCATCGAGTATTACCTGTTGGCGATTACTGATAGTCAATATCAATTCTAATTGTTGTGGAGTATCGATTGAAGTTTGAATTTCCACTTCTACTGCATCGCTCAAATCAGTAGTGGGGTGAACTGCTTTTATCGTATAAAATCCAGAAGGTGCATAAGTCCCTGATGAGTCCTTCAAATCCCAATCCATTCCAGTGAATTGTTTTATCTCACCACTATCAAAATCAATATTTTGTGATTGTCCCCGGCAAGAATCAGATTCATCGTAAACCAACTCTTGGTTTGAGTTTATGACTTGAATAATTACATTGCATGAAGGGTCGTTTTCAATGCTTTGCGATGCCCCATCATTAACGATGTTGGCAGAGAGTGAAATGATATCTCCTTGCTGGTACCAATCTTTAGCGCTGGCTTCATCAATTTGTATTTCGAGGTGCACTTGACTGCCTTCTGAAGTAACAGCTGTACTGAAAGCGGAGATTACCAGCAGCGCCAGCAGCAGCAAGACTTGCGGTTGCATCAACCTCCCCATAGGGGAGACAGTACCGCTCATCACTTGAAAGGCCAGCGGTGCATGGCATGTGTGAATCCGATGCTAAATCATTCACCGAAAGTAGTCCTTGACACTAAGGAAATCATTGTACTGCAAGCCCAATTAGGTGAATGGGACAACCTAAATCACCTGCTGATATGTAAAAAAACTAAAGATGCTGTAATCATTGATCCATTCGATGGTAAATATTGGCACGACGTATGCAATAAAAATGGCTGGAATTTAGGTTCTGCTTGGCTAACTCACAGCCATTGGGACCATACCAAAGGAGTTGAAGAGGCCCAAGAAATTGGTGGAGAAAATTTCAAAATTTATATTCATCAAAATGAAATGCAACGCGGCTGGCAAGGGCCACATACCAATTTGTTCACCTGTGCTGAAATGAGTGGTGAGGACGTTATGGTTGGTCAACTAAATTTTACGGCACATTGCACACCAGGTCACACGCCAGGACATACCACTTTCATTGGTCATGGTTTGGTTTTATCAGGTGATTGTTTATTCCTTGGAAGATGTGGTCGCTGTGATTTATTCGGAGGGAATGCGGATAAACAAAGGCAAACCTTGCACTATTTACGAGAAATTCTTACAACTTTAAACTCAAGCGACATTGTACTGCCAGGTCATCAATATGCATTGGAGGATGGAACATTACCGTCGATGATGGACGTTGGAACCCTATTACTATCAAACTCTGCGATATTGGCTATTGATGATGACCAAGCATGGAATTCACTCGACTTCCTTGCCTTTGATGATAGCATGGCTGAGAAGGCTAAACGCCAAAGAGTAAGAAACTCATAAGCCCAAATTATCTAGGTCTAGCATTGTTGGAATCGCAGCATCTTGTTGTGTTTGCTGGTCCGTTTCATGTTGCTTCCATTGCGGAATTGCAGCATCTTGAACTTGCGATGGTAGTGCTAATCCATTCCATCCCAATTCTCTAGCTTTCTCAAGTTCACCTTGGTTAACATAATGCTCTATCCAAGTTTGTCGGCGTTCTTCTTCTTCAGCGAACGCATCATTGGTCAATTTCTCTTCAGCCCTCTCACGCCCGAGTTTCTTCTTTCCGGCTGCCTTAGCGACTTGTGCGACAAATATCAAAGCCAATAGGAAGGCAATCACTCCACCCATCATCGTCAATAACTCGGTATCCACTCCTAGAGTCGATTCATCTAAGTTATCGCTGTTAATGCTCGGATCTGTCTTTATTGCACAGTCTTGGCCGAATGCACCGCTTGAAATTTCAGGGTCCCATGGACATGGGTCCTTTGAATTTTGAATGCCATCATTGTCGGAATCAGGACAACCCCAATCCAAATCAAAGGATGGGTCTCCAATAGATGTTCCTGCTTCTTTACGACATCCATCCGGTTGCCATGAAGCAATAATCGGTAACGGACCTTCTCCATCTGGGTCATAGTTTGCTTCATCACCATATCCATCACCATCAAAGTCATTCCATTGCGATGGATGAAGAGGGAAGGTATCCGGTTGGTAGAAACTGGACAAATTATCTCCCCAGCCATCTCCGTCCATATCCGACCATTGGTCAGAGATTTCTGGGAATGCGTCTCCTCTTTGCTCTCTTATATTCAATAAAATTCCTGGATAGTCGAGGTCTTCAATTGTGGTATTTTCATAGAAGTAATTGTCCCCCCAGCCATCACCATCGGTATCAACCCATTGTTCTTGGTCTTCAGGGAAGGCATCATCGACATCTGCCCAACCATCAAAGTCGTAGTCGGGGCAACCATGACGATTGTTTTCATATGATCCACCTGCTTCATCTATACATTCATCTCCGGAAGGAACTCCTTGGTTATCACCATATCCATCACCATCGGTATCTGCCCATTGGAATGGGTCTTCAGGGAATGCATCTTCAGGGTCTGTGAATCCGTCCAAATCAGTATCTGGGCACCCTCTAGTGACCGGATTTGTAGAACTTCCATCCTTTAATGGGCATACGTCTCCGTTGACACCCTCAAGGTTATCTCCGTATCCATCACCATCAGTATCATGCCATTGAGTAGCATCATTGGAGAATTTATCTCCATTAAATCCACCAGGGTTATCCCCATATCCATCACCGTCGGTATCTTTCCATTGAGATGTATCATCTGGGAATGCATCTGGATTAGAGCCATTTGGATTATCTCCTCGCCCATCGCCATCTCTATCGGCCCACTGGCTTGAATCATCAGGGAATGGGTCGCCAGCATTGGAATAGCCATCACCATCTCGGTCTGAACAACCAACACGATCTTCTGTTGATGTTCCAGCCTCATTAGGGCATTCGTCAGCATTATTTCCAGTTTCGTTAGAACCGTATCCGTCATTATCTTCATCACACCACTGTGTAGAGTCATTAGGGAATGCGTCTGCACCATAACAATCAGTTCTAGCTGGCCAATTACCATCTGGGTCTGACCATCCGTCGCCATCGCTGTCCAAACACCCTAAGCGGTCAAATTCGGAATTCCCCCAAATTGTAGGGCAACCATCAGGGCGATCGCTAAGTTCGTTATCTCCAATCCAATCTCCATCAGTATCCATCCACTGTGTTCTATCTAACGGGAAAGTGTCAATTTTTTCTGCTACAGAAACCAAATCACCTGGCCATTGTGTTGGTCTAATAGTCATCCAAGAAACATTAACGAAATTGTCACCCCAGCCATCGCCATCGGTATCATTCCACTGAGTATTATCGTTCGGGAATGAATCTCCCGTTTGATTAAATCTTAATAGGTTAGATGAATTTAATATGTAATGGGTTCCTTCAAAGTTGTTATCACCAATACCGTCTCCATCTGTATCAATCCATTGCGTACCATCACTAGGGAATGTGTCAGCACCTTCGGCAATAGTCCATCCAGTATCTCCATCGGAGTATCCATCGCCGTCTGCGTCAGGACAACCGAATCGGTCTTGAGTTGAAGTTCCCCATGTTGTAATGCAGGCATCGGGTTCGTTTGCCGGGGCAGGATTGTCTCCAAATCCATCATTATCTGTGTCATCCCATTGGGTTCCATCAGTAGGGAATGCATCATCTTGATTTAAAACGCCATCACTATCTAGATCTGGGTTCACTTTCCAATGATATACTCCCTCGTCATTTCTGCCGTGAGCCGAGATAATATAAAGGCCATCAGGGTGCCAATCTACTCCATAAATTGACCCACAATTATTGCCACCGCCGGAGCTGGTGCATCCTCCTGGGCGTGGCGATGCTAGAGTGTCAATGATTGTTGGAGTCGTCGCGTATGTCTCAAAGACACGTATGCTTGCTCCATCGCTTTGGTAATAGGTATGAGCACCTGCGACCAGTGTTGAATCGGGGGAGAATTCTACATCATTACAAGAGGTGGAAGAAGAATATACCCATCTTTCAGCCATTGAAGGGTAATCGATCATTCTGATTCTGGCACCGGAACTTGCCCAAGCCTCACATACAACAATAGAATGTCCATCTGGAGACCAAGCGATAGCATTGATCGCACCTCTATTGGTATTACGAGTTCGGTTTTGAGTCCATGTTTCTGTTTCATACACCCACATATCTTCATCGCCTCCGATTACAATTCTACTGCCATCGGGGCTCCAATCTACAGACTCAAATCTGTCCTCTCCACCAGGAGTGAATGATGTTATTTCAGTACCATTTGAAGAATGATATATCTGTACTTCGCCATTTGTTCCACCATTACCCGAACGTCCTACGACAACAGCGATCATTGAACTATCAGGGCTGTATTCAAGCTCTTTTGCTTGGTCACCGCTGCCTACATCAACACTAATTTGGTATAGTTCGGAAACATTGTTTGCGTAGTACACCGTCATTTGGTCACTGTCATCTAATGCTCCAATATACATGCCATTGGGCGACCAAGCGACATCGTACAATCCATTTATCTGTACTGATCTTATGTTTTGTTGACTCGTGGAATTCCACACGCGTAACCAATCTCCATCAGAGGTCATGTAATATTCGCCATCGATGCTGAATAATGAGATGTAATAATCTGAATTGGAAGCTTGGCGGGAATCTTGTAAGTAGCCCCCGTTTTGTATTGACCATGGGTCATTCTTGTCACTTGTTCCATCGCCATCTCTGTCCGGGCAACCAACTCTATCAATTGTGCTATTTCCTGCTGCTATGGGGCAATCATCGACCGAATCATCAATTCCATCCATGTCGGTATCGCCTGCTGAAACGAATGGTAAAAATATCATTGAAATAAGTGTAAGGGTCAATAATACACTAACTTTTATCGTATGGCGGTCATTCATATGGCGGGCCTCTAGTTTGCCATTACAGTGCCGTAAAAGGCTTTGCGGTGCAATTGCTCGCTAATATGTCACGCGAAATGAGGTGAAATAAATCAAACAAGCGAATGGTTCATGCACAAATTGCTCAACCGCAACCTATGAGCGGTGGCTTACCGAAGGTCAATATTGCAGTCGCAGACCGCGTCTTGCTCCATCTTCTTCAACAAGACCATCAAGCCGATAGATACGTTGTGTCCTATGCTTTGACTCGCCCGGGAATCGCGGAGGCATGTGCACAGCACCCTCCAAATGTTAGCCGTTCGATGAGAGACCTCCTGAAAAATGAGTATGTTACCGAACATACCCGTAGTATCCGCGGTGATGATAGGCGACAAAAAACATGGCAATTAACTAATTTCGGTCGCGTTTTCGCAAAAAAGAGAAGCGATGAATTAGGTTTAACCAAGGTCTTGGTCAGAGATGTTGAAGGTGATTTACTTGAAGTTGAAGCAAAACAAGCACCGAAGAGGATTTCTGCAGATATTTCCATACTACAAGTTTTGCTTCATGCTCAGCACGAAGGGATTCTAACCTTCGGAGATATCCGCTTTGGCAAAATTAGTCAAGGCGACTCCGATGATATGCCAAAGCCGGGCAGACTTACACCTCTCGTAGGCGCACATGCAACATATCACACCGAGCCTCCAGTCACTCGCCCCGTGCATGGAAGAAAGGATGAGGTCGCCGAATTAGATAGTTGGCACTCGCAAAGAAAACCTTGCGCAGTAGTACATGGGATTGCAGGGATTGGAAAATCTACCTTGGTTGCACATTGGCTACAGAAGAGAATGGAGTCCGATCCAAATATCTCAGTTTGTTGGTATCCATGTCAACCATGGGATACAGCACTTGGTTTGGCAACAAGCCTTCTCCATAGATTCGGAATTGATGAATCACACGACCCTTACAATCTGATAGAGACATTGCCGTTAACTCCTGGTGCAAAAATGGATGTTGACACATGGAGAAGAAGATTGTTGACATACCTAACCGATGCTAATACCATCAGAGAGCGTTTCAATGCAGAAAAAGGTGGACCTCCTCCGTATTGGTTAATTGTAATAGATGACATCCATCACATCATTGATGAAGCAAGAGATTTGTTAGGGGCTTTGATTCAAATTTCTAAGAACACTCCATTGAAATTATTATTTATTAGCAGAACTTCTCTCGACATCTATGATAGAAGAGACGTCCATACAAGAGATGTGGTAAGAGAACTTGCATTGAGCGGGTTGAGTCTAGAGGAGACTGGGACTTGGTTGGATGAACTGGCCAATAAATCATCGCTTGAGGTGGATGAAGTACATGCTGCTACAGGAGGGCATCCTCTCGCCTTAGAATTATTAGAACTGTATGGAAATCCTACTCACAGCGATTGGTTAAGATTCTTGGATGAAGAGATTATTACTCATTTACCTGATGGTGAAAGAGAATTATTACTGACCCTTGCTGTTGCCAAAAAACCCGTTGCGTGGGCCAAATTAGCAAAGGCCGTTGGATGGGAAGGAGTTCCACCAGAGAATCTAATTTCTCACGGATTATTGTTGGAATTAGAAGAGGGGATGTGGCTTCATGAAGCAATGCGCGAACGCTTATTGAGAGATGTAGGAACTGCTCAGAATGAGCGCAAAAAACAATTGGATTGATTATTAAAAGTCAGCGGCGGACATGTGTTCGTCAATCCATTGCAATAATTTTGGCTTTGGTAATGCGCCTGCCTTGTTAGAAATCAATTCACCATTATTATAGAGATATAATGCAGGGATTCCTCGAACTCCGAGTTTTCCAGCAGTCATTGTGTTTGTATCAGTGTCAACCTTTGCGATAATTATTTCTCTTTCTTTAGCAACTTCAGCAAGAATTGGTGCTATTGCCTTACAAGGACCACACCAAGCTGCCCAAAAATCAACAAGCACCCAACCGCCTTCGTTGATTGTTTCATCATATGTCCCATCTGTTACTGCTCTAACCTCACCCATTGGCTCACCTATCAATATCTCAATGGGGGAGTATTATGAGTCTTTGCACGACAGATTTAGCAGATTTCCAAAAAAATACGGCTTTTTTCTCGCGGCAAGCCTAATGAGAAGCCGACGCTTGGCTCGCTTTGAGGGAGAATATTGATTATCGCACCCAGCGTTTTGACGGCCGACTTGAGTGATTTGGCGAACGCATGCCAAAAAGCAGTAGATGCAGGCCTTGATTGGTTGCATTTGGATGTCATGGATGGGAACTTTGTGCCAAATCTAACCTTTGGTCCGCCTGTAATTAAGGCATTGAGAGAGGCACTTGGCGATGGCCCTGTGTTTGATGCACATCTAATGATTTCAAATGCTGAACAATCATTCCAACAATATATTGATGCTGGTTGTAACCACATTTCAGTTCATGTTGAAGCTGTAACTCACCTTCACCGCTTAGTTACCGCGATTAGAGAGGCTGGAGCTGGTGTAGGTGTTGTACTAAACCCTGCTACGCCAATAGATGCAGCCCTTGAGGTTCTTTCTGAGATCGATTTGATTTTGATAATGAGTGTTAATCCAGGCTTCGGTGGTCAATCCTTTATCCCGTCTGTTGAGAAGAAAATCCGTAGGTTAAATGCTGCGATACAGGAACAAATTTCCGCGGGAGGGCGCCCTGTTCAAATTCAAGTTGATGGTGGAGTGAAATCGCATAATATTGCAATGTTAAGAGATTGGGGTGTGACCAATTGTGTTGTAGGTTCAGGCCTATTCAATGATTCACGCGCCCTAATAGATAATCTTGCTATTATTCACAAAGCCTTAGAGTGAGAAGGAGTTTTTGAAATGCGCATTTTAATTGCGTCAACCCTTTACCCGATTCCAACAAATGTTGCGAGGGGGACTTTTGTTGCAGATCATGTTGATGCATTAAAAAAATCAGGACACGAAGTAAGGGTATTGAATCCACTTCCGCGTATGTTGAGATATTACGAAACTGGACGTTCAACATTAACTGGAGTTGCCAAGGCGCCAACATCTTTTGAGCATGGCGGGGATGAAATATACTCCCCTAGATACTGGGCTTTTCCAGAAAGCCCCTATCCTGCATTTACAATCTCAAGCATTAAGCGACGTAGTAAAGGCATTGAAAAATGGTTGAATGATTGGCGCCCAGAAGTAATTATTTCTCACACATTATGGCCAAGTGCATTCTTAGCAACGCACCTAGCAAAGAGATGGAATGTCCCTTGTGTAGGTGTTGTTCATGGCTATGATTTCGATGTCGCTCTTTCACATAAAAATACTAAAAAATCGTTACAACAAATATTGGCAAAACTAGACCATCTCGTA